>ERZ773254.255-NODE-255-length-33914-cov-12.686021_pt1 | contig 33914 bp, 16 predicted proteins | sample MGYA00580516_ERZ773254 | MGnify/ENA primary metagenome ERZ773254 (study PRJEB29015, sample SAMEA2738158) | human oral metagenome | biome: human oral; feature: human-associated habitat; material: saliva | place: China | collected 2192 ...
CTTTTTTATAAATCATATCCTTTTCTGCCCACCCCTCTGCAAGCGTATTAGTTACAAATGAAATGGCAGATAAATAAAAATCTTTCAGCTCATCCTTTGTATTAAACTGACGATACTTAGGGTCGTTCTCCTGTCCGAATTTGAATGTTACAGGTAGGTTACTTCCATCTGTAAGCATACACAAGTCAAAAGCTACTTTGTAGTTAAACTGATTTTCTGTAGATAGATACACAAGGCTTCCCTCGTAGGTAAATCCTGTGAGTATCTTCGCATCGGTCAGTTTGTTGATATGCTCCACAATATCTTCTTTAAGCTCTGACTCCGTAGGTTTATATCCATAATCCTTACGCCAGCAGTAACCACTTTCGTCGCTTTCATTGTCCTTATGAAAACCATAGAACAACACGTAGTGGTCATCGGATAGACGTAACAAACTGTCGTTACGTTCCTTAGTTCCGTACACTTTAAAGAATTCTGTGCTCATATTACAACAATGCTATCATCAGCTTCAGCAAAGGCGTTAAAATTAATTCTGCCATAGTTATAATTAATCCTTAATTGGTCATTAGAGGTTGAAGAAAATATTACCTTACTCATTGACCGTTACATTGAATATAGCACTCCTTCCGTTTCTTGTGTGTAAAAGAACTTTTGTCTTCCCTTGGCTCTTTGCAACAATTTCAGAAACGACCATATCCCCATGTGACACAATAGCCTCGTCTTGTATAATGTACTTAATAGTACGATCAAAAGAGTTAGGTGTGTCACATAATATCCTATACTTATCTCCAACTTTAAGAGTCACATTCGTTTCCTTTAATGTAATAGAATCAGGATACTGATTTCCATCTGACAATGCGTAAACTCTAATCCAGTCACATGTCAACTGAGCGTCCTCAATATTAGGGGAAATGGTGTCTCTTTCCCACATCTGCACACTTACTAAGAGATATTGCCTTAACTTGTAATACATGCTTCCTTTAACACTTGTGGTGTCAAACGTTCCAAAGAGTATACCATCAAAATACACCTCTATCTTATCAGCATATATATCTGCCCGATAAATGTGCCACTTTTCATCGTTATTTCTAATCGTGAAACTCTTGTTTTCAACCCCTGCGGTAGTGCCATCGCCAACACTATCTCCACTCCAAAAGTTAACATCAATTCGAGGACTTGCTCCGAAAATCTCAAAGATGTCAAGCTCTGAATAGTCTGACGCACCATTTCTAACAGAGTAGCAATCGCTCCCCCAAGTCCAAAACGCTGGCCAGAATCCACTTATCGTTGGCATCTTGAACTTTCCCTCAATTCTTACGTTCCCTCCGAAATCAAAATTACCCCGTGTGTGAATTTGCCCTGCTGATGTCTTTCCGCTAAAACTATTCTTAGAACATGTAATTATCAATTGGGAGTTATTTACGAGCACATTCTCTTTGGAATTTACATACCACATTCTTTTGTTAAAAAAACCCTCGTCAATATTCCACATTGACTCATCAAGAGAATTTCCCTCAAAATCATCTTCAAAAAGCATTCGTCCTTCCCTCCGTGCCTTTACTGCATCAAGTTCGCTTTTTAACTCGAAATCAGACAGATTGGATAAATTTTTTCTCGATGCAAGCATTGAGAGATAGCTCTCAACACTTGATGTATCATATAGAGAATCTGAGGAAGACGTAACTACACTGACGTCTTCATTTCCTGTTTTCAATTTGATTCTTTTCATACAACGCACCTATTAAGTAAACAAATCAGACAAATCCTTTTCACCATCGTACACATCAACATGCACTATAACATCGTGATAAGTTTTTAAGCGACACACTTTAGCTACAGGGTACTTTTTTGTACCATACTCACTGGAAAACAGCGTCCATTCTCTTCCATCAAGAGTATAATATAAATTTTGTCCAATAGCCTTCAAACCAACTGGTGCATTGTTAGGAATTGTACCTACAATAACTTTTTTCTCACCCCAAGTATCCTTACTTAGCCTATTATTACTGTTATTAGAAACATCGGCGGAAAAATCAATACCATGATATGCCAAATCGTCGTTATAAAGGCCGAAGAATGTAGCATTAGAATATTTATTATCAGATTTTCCTATAGTTTTAAGGAAAACTGTAAAATCTTTCTCGAAGTATGATTTATCAATAAACACCGGTTGAATAGGCGCATCTTCATAAGAGTACACCTTACTAACGACTCTTGTTACTGCTATAGTCTTCTCTGCGATTATGGAAGAAGAGTGAGTTGATGTTGCACGAACCTTCACATTATTGTTGCTTGCACCTGTCTTAATCACGAGAAGACCGCTGTCAGTATCTATAGAAGCATAATCACCACCCTCTACGATACTCCATTTAACACTATTATAAGTAGTATTAAGAGGTTCAAACGCACAGTGCAATTGCGCTGTACTACCACTATAACTGTCTTCTGCTAAAATAGCGATTGACCGCAGGATTTCAACCTTTTTCCCTAATTCGACCTTTCCAAGATTAAGGCTCGAAAAATCACTATCCTTTAATATGATTGCTATACCCATATATATATTAATATTTAAACTGTAAGTAATTATTGTGCTCTGAGTTGACCTGAAATCCTATATTAAGGTTTGCGTCTATAATGTAGAATCCGCTCTCCTTTGTCTCAAAAACAGGGATATTTATCAATGATGCTAAAAGCGACAAAAAGTGAGTAGATAGTTTCGCAACGTCAAATCCGTCAGAATCGATTTTCATAATGATATTCCCTAATTTATCTGACACGAAGAAACCATCTCCTGCTGTTTCAATAGGCGTTTTTTCCCTAAGAGGACTGATTTCTTCCGTCACCGCTTTTTGTGACATCACTTTTGTTGCACTATCGCCTGCCTCCTGCGCAATAGGCAGCTCTCTCACCATATCCTCGACAGCTTTCTTGCTCTCGGTCAGTTTCTCTTTGACTTCTTCAACAGCTCTTTGTAAAGCACCATCGGTATCTTCAAGCGTTGGTGTGCCGCCAGACTCCCCAGTTGCAACCCATTCCCCTCCATCACCTACATAGATAGGGCTTGGTAGCGTATTGCCGACAATTGCCCACCAGCCATCGTGCGGACGTGGATATGCTTCACGTAGCTTTTTGACGGTTGTAAAGATTCCTTTATTGGAGCCCTTGATATTCTTTGCATCAAGCCAACCGTCTATAACAAAAGTACCTTTAACTCGCCCACCACCTTGTATAGTGAGACTTCCTCCTATAGAAGTATTGCGACCAACAGATACGTCTCCATCTAATTGTGTTGTCTTTACAGAACTCATTTTAATGCTGATTTTGCTAAATCTGACAACGCCTTGCTTAAATCAGCATTGCCATAAGTTGTTAATACTAATGATGCTATGGTGTAAACTACAGCTTGGTAGCATCGTTCGCAAATCTCGATACCATCATCTTCATCAATTACAGGATAAGGAAGATAGACTGCTCTACTAACCATAGCGTTCTCACTCTTGCAAGAATAAAATTCCAAAGCCTTACCTTCTGGACGAATAGCGATTGCACATACAGGTTTCTGAGGAGTACCACGTATGCCCTTAAAGCGGCTACTTTGCTTTTTGTATTCTGCATCGTCCTCACTGATAGCATGGTATACAGCGCGCTCCCAGTCATCCATTTGGAATACTACAAGACGCATGAAGTTCTCAGGAAGCAGACACCAACCGCTTTCAAGTTCCTTCCAATAAATCGCGTCTCCAAAGTTGTTACCTCCATCAAGTAGGTATACAGGTGCCGTGCTATGTATTCTTTTTACAGCGTCTGTCACCTTTGACTTGATAATATCGTTTAAGGAAAGAGTGTCCACATCGTCAAAGCCTATCAGTGTGTCACTGGACATATTTTGGTCTATTGCTATGCGAACATCTTTTGCTATTTCGTCAAGACGATATACTTTCATTGCATAGAGATATTACTTATCCAAACCCTCGAATTCAATATTATTAGCCTTAGCAACTTCGAGAATAGTCTTAAGGCTGCGGAGTGATGTACGACTAATACCCAATGTGTCTGCAAGGTAGTTCTTGGCTTCTCCCAAGTCGTTCACTGTAATCTTCTGGATATTGCCGTCCTCACTCTCTTCAACAGAGGTATACTCCTCATTAGCGGTCTCTGATGTATTCTTAGGTTCCTCAATATGGTCAAGGGTGAATAAATCTCCAAAACGATAGTGTCGTTCGATAGCATTCTGTAATTCTACACTATCAGTTGAAAAGACGCTGCCACCATTTGATAGTGCAATAAAGGATAGATGCATGCTTTCTCCACCATCAAGAGTAACGTTAATTGCGATATGCGAATCTGATATATAATGCTTTGTCATGTCTTTAAAATAAAAAGGGATGGGATGTACGAGAATCCCACCCCTTAGTGTTATTAATTCTTATTTGGTGTTAGGCGTGTGCAAGCTTCATACGTGCATGTGCTTTAGCATAGCGCAAGTATAGACAACTGACCTCCTGGATAACTACAGCGTCGGTGTTACGAATACCTGCTTTCTTTAAGTCAAGAATATTACGACCCCAAGAGATATGTGTTTTCTTAGACAAATATTCTGGATCAAGAGCGAAGCCACAATCACTCATACCATTAACATCAAACAACTCATGATGAACTGTAAGAACCTCTCCAAAGTCTGTATCCCATGACTTAAACTTCAAGTTCCAAACCTCAACGGTGTCCTTTAGACGGAACTTGTCACTCTTAATCTTAGAGAATGCAGAAAGCATGTCTGAACCACAGAGGAGAATCTTACGTTTGTTTCCAATACCAGTACCAACAAACAAATCCTTGGTGATATCGACGAGGTCTTCGTCTGAAATAACTGCACAATTCTTTGCTGCATCCCACTTTCCAACCTCGATATCCTTTCCTGCCATCCACCAGATACCACCAGTGAACCAAGTATTCATACCCTCCTTAGCGATATGCTTGATAACATTCTTAACACCAAATAGGTAAGAGTTCTCCATTGCAAGGCGCATGTCGTAGATACCATCCTCTTCCAAATCAGAGAAGTTCCAGTTCACCTCCTTTGACGCAATCTTCTCAAAGGTTGACTGTTCTACTTGAATCATGAAGTTCTGACAGTACTGAGTCTCTGGCATTGGAATATTATTGAAACGTCCAGTCTGAACATCCAACTCTCCACAAGCCTTACCCATTCTTACAAGCGTAGCACCACTCTTGATTTCTGGGACAAAGATTGGCTGCTTAGAGGTATTATCCATAGAGCCATTTACAGCATACACTGTAGGTACGTTTGTAGAAGCATCCTTACCACATACACACAGCACAAGGTCAGGAATATTACTACCAGTATATGCCTTACCAGTGTTAGGGTCTGTTACACCCTTAACACCAACTACACGAATAGTATCGTCAAGTGTAAACATGTTGGTGTCACTCACAGGAAGTGATGTACTGGCACCAGTGGTCATAGCCTCAACCTTCTTTGTCGTTGTACACTTAATTTCACGTGTTCCAACAGAATAATACTTCACCACAAATGAGTCACAAGAACTTGATTTTGCAAAGCGGCTAATCTGGTCTACTGGCGTAGCCATAGGGCGAATCTTAATGATACGCTGGTCTACGTCGCTCATGTAGAAGTTTTCGTCACCATCTGTACGTCCCTGCGTTTCTGTCGCAATACCATCAGTGCCACCAGTACCCTCTGCTCCTGCATTTGTTTTTCCTGCATCTGGAAGTGCAGAGGCGTTAGCCGTCAGCACACCGTTTGACGCTCCCATCACAATAGCCAACAATGTTAGCATAATGCGACAGAGAAAACTCGAACTTTTCTTAATTTTCTTCATTCTTTTTTTTGTTTTGAATTATTAATAGTAAAATTTGTACTTATTTGTAGGCTGTACGTTTTTCGCCACCTCGCTCCCAAATAGACTGAGCTCCGTCGTAGCGACTGATAGCACCAAGGTCTGGCATTTGTCGTTTAGAGCCACTACCTCCGTTCTTGCCACTAAGGTTAGCAGTACCATCATTGTGGGACTTTTTGCGAAGTTTCTCATCAATCTTTGCATTACGTCCTCGAACTTCGCCTTCATGTGCAGCTTCCTCAACATTAGCATCGTGATTGATAGCTTTAGAAGCCATTTCAATACTCTCACGTGAGAACTTACCAAGAATTCCATCTTTCATGATGTTAACAAGGAATTCCATTATCTCATCGACCTGCTCATCACTCCACCCCTTTTCATCTTGAATCGCCTTAATAGTAGAAAGCGTTTCTGCAATATTCTTTTGATACTGCTCGTCAAAATCTTTCTCTTTGGCAACACGTTCTGCATACTCTTGACTTGCTTTTGCAAGTTCTTCCTGCTTATCAGGGTCTTTCAGTTCTTCTACAAAATCGTCTCCGAACATACGTACCAATTCTATGGCGGGGTTGCCACCTTTACGCCAGTTGGTGAGGAAAGAAGCACTGCGAGGGTCACTTGTAAAAAGGTCTGAGAAAGCCTTTTCACGCTCCTTATAGCCATTAATTTCCTTTTCGTAGCCATCGTAGTCATCCCCAATTTGACCATATAAAGCCTCTTCATCGTCAAAGTTATGATCAGGATACTTCTTACTCATCCTTTCTCTAAACTTATCACGATTACTCTTAACTGTTGGATTTTCAGCCATAATCTTATATCTCTAAATTTATGATGGTTGTTTTAATGCAAAAATAGGATACAATTATTATATAAATCGTTTAAGTTTTTACGTTCTTTTTTGTAACTTTGGAACATAGATAAAACCGTTATGAAACATCGAGGTTCCACTATGGAGTATGCCGAAGAGCGCATGAACGATATAATGAGGCTATATGATGAGCATATATCTTCATGCGAATATATAAGTATTCCACACATTTGCGAACAGATATCCAATATGCCTTCTCGAAGGTTTTGGGTATCAGAAATTTGGGCAAGCAAAATAGTAATGGCAATTATAAAAGGTAAACACCCTTATTATAAGATGCGCCCACTAAAACGTGAAATGTTTCATGAAATACACAAACGTGTTGTAGAACTTAAGAAAAAGAACCCTAATTGGTCGATTAATAAATGTTGTGAGATAGTTGTAGCACAGCCTGCTCCTAAATTCTATTTAAGTGCCGGCAGTATTAGAATTATGATATGCAAAGAGAGAAAGAAAAGATACGAAGAAAGAAAGAAAAGGTTACGTCATTGCTTTTAGCAGTGATAGTAATAGCTCTATCCTTATTGAAGCTTTCTGACTTGCACGAGGTTAGCATCTATGCAGAAGGTTCGTGGGTAGGAAGATGTCTCTACCCTTTCTTTCATTCGGGTATCATACATGCTACCCTTAACGCTTGGTGTCTTATCAGTTTAGTTTTTATCTACAACATCAGATTACAAAGGCTAATACTTGCTTATATTGTTGCCGTAACATTCCCAATAGAAACACTTTCTCAAGTCTTACCTATTTCTGCGTTACCAACTGTTGGACTATCTGGGATTGTATTTTTTCTCTTCGGTTCTATTTCGTTAGAAGTGCGTAGGAAATTGTACTATCAAGCATGGATGGTGTTCTATCTTATTATCGGCTTTGTATTCCCATACACAAATGGATGGCTCCATCTATATTGTTATTTATGTGGCATATTGTCATCTCTTCTTAACTATCCGATTGTAATATGCAGAAAGAAGTAATCAACATATTAAAAGAGGATGACAAACGTAATGCTGACGTTTACCAAAAGTTTGACCCTATCAGCGGTATAGGGTCTATTGGAGAACGTGTTGAAGTACGTATAGATGGTTTCCCATTAGAAACACAGTATATTCCTGTTGAAATACTTAGCATTCCATTGGTAAAACTGCTAATAAGCTGTGGAAGTATAATAAAATTCCTAACAGAAGAATTAGAAGTAGAATATTCTGAGGAAGATCGTCTTAAGGTTATAGAACAATTTGTGCGATTAAGATGCCGCTATGACTTTGCTTTTTGGGCTGCATTATATGTCTTTATTAAAAACAAAGGTGGTGGAGAAGATGTATTGTTTCGACTCACACGGCCTCAAAGGAAGTTCGTAGAGCGGCTTGAAGCTTTGCGTAAGGCCAACAAGCCTATACGAATAGTTCTACTAAAGGCACGACAATGGGGAGGTTCTACAACTTCTCAGCTATATATGGCATGGTTACAGCTTGTACACAAGGTCGGATTAAATTCTCTTATCATCGCTCACCAAGGTGCTGGTTCTGATGAAATCAAGGATATGTTTGACCGTATGATTAAAGCTTATCCTATAACTATGCTTTATAAACTGGGTGAAACCTACAATGAAAATGAATCTAAGTTAGTAGGTGTAGGACACTCTGGTTCTATTCATCGTGTACCACAACGTAACTGTAAAATAAAAATTGGAACAGCGGAACGTCCTGACTCTTGCCGTGGTGGAGATTACAACCTTGTACATCTTTCCGAGGTAGGACTATGGAAGACTACGGATGGTAAGAAGCCTGAGGATATTGTGCGCTCAGCTTGCTCTGGTATCCTGCTAAAACCATATACAATGATTGTATATGAGAGTACAGCTAATGGAACGGGTAATTTCTTTCAGCGAGAATATGATGCGGCAAAACGTGGAACCTCACAGTTTGAAGCAATGTTTGTTTCTTGGTTTGACATAGAGCAGTATTCTTTGGCTTTTGATAACAATGACGCAAAAGCTGATTTTGCTATATGGCTATGGAAGAATCGTAATAATAGTAGTGCTTCTTCGGCACGTGCTGAAAGTGGAAAGTACCTGTGGTGGTTGTGGGAGCAGGGCGCAACATTAGAAGCAATTAACTGGTATGTACAAGAGCGTGCTAAATATAATGAACATGCTCCAATGGCATCAGAATATCCATCTGATGACGTTGAGGCTTTTGTACATTCTGGTGAACGTGTTTTCGATAAGTATAAAGTTGATGAGTTCAGAGCATCATGCAAACCGCCTAAGTGTATTGGAGATGTTTATGCAGATGGTGACTCTGGTAAGGACGCACTTAAAAATCTTCGCTTTGCAGAAGACACGCAAGGATTACTATGGATTTGGGATTTGCCAGAGATTGATGACAAAGAGATTGTTACAAATAGATATCTTACAATAGTTGATATTGGTGGGCGTTCGAAAAAAGCTGACTGGTCTGTTATATTAGTAATTGACCGTCTATTTATGTTAGACGGAGGTAGACCTGAAGTTGTTGCGCAATGGTACGGACACATCGATATGGATATACTTGCATGGAAAGCAGCGCAAATAGCAGCTTTCTATGATAACTCATTACTTGTTATTGAGAGTAACACACTTGAAACGCATGACAAAGAAAGACAAGTGGACGGAGATTTGTCACACTTTATTCTTAATCAGATTAAAGATGTCTATCCAAATCTCTATGCACGTAAACAGACAGAAGACGAGATTAGGGAAGGTCTGCCACGTAAGTATGGTTTCCACACCAATGTTGCAACTAAGCCAATGATTATATCAACTTTGATAAAGGTTGTACGTGAACATTTGTACACAGAACGTGACGAACGCTGTTTAGATGAATATGTGGTTTATGAGAAAAAACAGAATGGAGCCTTTGGTGCTATTATTGGTAAGCATGACGACTTATTAATGACACGTGCTATTGGTCTTCATATATGTTTCTTTGAAATGCCTATACCAACTATTGTGATGCGTGTCAATATGCGTGTCCCCAAGAAGAAGAAAGCAGTATCAGCTGCAACAATATAAGTTTAATTTAATATATAATAAGATGATGAATGTTTTTAAAAAATTGAAAGCTTATCTTCGCTATCGTGAAGCGGTAAGAAAAGCGAATGAGGCTCATGAGAGAACTGGTGAACGTTATTATGTTATGCCGGCGTCAGGTACAAAAAAAGCACTCCTTGTCATGGATAGATTTAACTTCCGTCGACTAAAACACAAAGGCTATATCACCAATAAGGCTTTTGTTGCTGACCTTGAAAGAGAGTGCTTTTATGCAACCCCATATAGAAATGGAACAGCAGAAATGCCCGCCTCTGTTATTGAATTGAAGAAGCAACAGTATTACTCTTGGTGCAATGGGAAGATACAACGTAAGACAAAAACAAAGTCTTGACGGCATTGCCACTCTTACTAATGACCCGTTAGCGGTAGAGAATATCCAAAAGAATGTAAATAAGAAAAGATAGACAAAAGGCGTAGGATAATCCTACGCCTTTTGTTATGAAGCTTGTAACGCTTGATGCAGTTGGTCTACAGCTTGCATATTAGCTCCTTGTTGTGCTTTTTGCATAATCTGTGGTGAAACCCCTTGAGGTAACTGTCCTTGCTGTATCTGTTCTTTTTGAGATTGTAGGCTTTGCAGTAGATCATCTGCAAATGGGAAGTCTCCATGTTCAAGTAGTTGTTCTACACTGATAGCTTGAGCTTGCCATAGTTGCATAAGAACATCATTAGCAAGTTGACGATATGCTGGTGTTGTTGTACTTTCGGTGATAGACAAATCAAATTCAACATCTCTAATTTTCTTAGGGTCGTATTCGATTTGTGTACCGCTCTTACCTGCGATGTTAAACACACGTTTCCCATCATAGAATTGCTGTATATTCTTCACGTCCTTATAAGCTCCATCTATAACAAAGTAAGAGAAGCACTCCAACATATCAAGCAATGACATTGTAGAATTCTGAACTTGCTGATTATACATGGACGCACTTTGCCCAGAGAAGCCAGGCTTACCCTGCAAAGCTCCATTCACACCTGATATATCCTCAAAGAACTTTAGCTGTAAATTGAGTAATTCAGTAATACCAATATTAGTAGAGTTGTTCGCTACTTGATGTGGCATTTGCCCTGTCTTTGACGGCTTAAAGACAATAACGCCATTAAATTCTGCCCAACTTTCCGCAATATCTTCCATACTAACACCATCAGGTAAACAGTCTTCTGGCATCAACAAAACGCCCTTAGCACTCGCTCGCATTATCCAATCATATAGCGTAATGAGTCGGTTAGTATACCTCTGCTGGTCTATTACATCACTAACAAACGAATGAATCTCACCATCTATAAATGGATAAGCTTTGAAGATATAAGGGTGACTTCCATGTTCAAAAGGGGTTTCTCCCTCTTTAAGGATATGTCCAAATGGGGAAAGGTAATAGAAGTACCAATAATCATCCATGAACCAAGTTGCTTTGATAAGTGGGACTTCTTCTGCTGGCATTCCTGAAGCCTCAGCCATTTGCATACGCTGCTCGTTTACTGAAACTACGTCCTTGTAATAATCTTCCTCATCTATTTTGTAAATATCTCCATTAAGATAGTCATGGCAACGATAGCGCGGCTTCTGCTCCTTGCGCCAAACTTCTATAACACGACATCTTCCAGGCTCACTGGTGAAGAGGAAATCAAAATTATCAAGTCTACTATAGCCAAACTTCTCTGCGTAGCTTGCTATATATTCTTTATTATCTGCCCATTTATAAATCTCCTTTAGTTTACGATAATCTTCTGGAGTCTCTGCAAACTGTTCACAGAGTTGTCCAAAGCTAATATCGTGCACCTCTCCCAAGCAACCAACATCCCAACCGCGAAAATCACGCATATTGTTATCAATAAAGAAGTTGTTGGGTTGAACATAATCCGTCCAGCAATCTTCCTTACCGTTACGCCATCCATAACTTTTGCGATGTACAATAAAACCTGATATCAAAAACTCTTCCATTGTTCGTGCATATACCTCGCTCATTCTGTTGAGCTGCATATTACACTGTAAGATGGTTGACATTGTTTCTCCAAGTTTTTGCTCTTCTCTATCTCGTGCTACACATGTAGGCTCTTTCGATTGCGAACGATATACACCAAGTACATTACGAACAAGTCTTCGGATAAGATTGTTCTTTAGCGGAACGTTACCTTGCTGCTTGATGTACTCTTCCTCTGTCATCGTTTTGCCATCGACGCAAATCTTATCGTCCCATTGATCTCCGTAGGTGTATCTCTTGTTTCTCTGCCTATCTTTTCGGAACTGCTCCATTTCGTTCCAATAGTGTTGAGCCTCCATGAGCACATCAAAAGCCCTACGCCTCTCAAAATTGTTTGCATGAAAAGCAACCGTATCCATTTCCTCATTTTTTGTATTTGGAGTAATACGGCTCATCGGTATCAGCTTCTCCATTTTATTTGTAACAGTATGCATATTGATATCCAATTTAATAGTGTAGGCAAAGATAAACAATGCCTACACTATCATAAGTTTAACTATTTACGTGTCTTATTCATTTCTTCAATCATCTCTTTTTTTAATTCTGTAAGCTCTTTCTCAATTAAGAGATGCTCTGCTCCATCATTAGCTTCTTTCAACTCCTGATACAGGGCGTCAATATCCTTACTATAGTCTTCAAAAATCTCATAACGAGCAAACTCTGGAGAGTTATATAGAAAATCTATCTTATCAGCATAATCAAAGAGACCTTTGTCAGTATCATTCTCATAATGCTTCATTCTTGCCTTTAAGACATCATGCTCTTCTTTAACACGCATATACTCATTGTTGATAGCACGTGCCTCTGTACGCTCATCTCCATTCTTTAAGATTCGATTGAGAAGTAAGAAATTGCGTGGGTCGTACTCTCTATCCCCAGCTATAGTCTCTGCACTCTTAGAAAGTTTATCTATAGTGCCAGAAACACCACCAAAATATCCATTAAGCAGATATTCTATCTGCGCTGGATTGATATCAACAGAACCCTTAGTGTAAGCGTCTCCGCCTGTAGACTCGTTAAGCGTCTTGGCTATTCCGACAAGATATTTGTTAGCGCTCTTGTATGCTTTTGTCCATTCTGGCATGTACTTATTATAAGGAGTGTCTTTATAGATAGGCATACCTGTCCAACTCTTATTGCTATAAACTTCTGCAAATGGCTTAACAGCACTTGGCACAAATGCCTTAACACCGCCTCCACCTTCTAAGAAGTCAATAGGAAGAACCTGAGTTGCTTGTCCAGCTATTGCCTTACCTAACTCTGACCCTGTAAAATGTTCCTTTCCACTCATAGCACTTACCATAAGTTCTCCCATACCATAGATTGCACGATACTCTACAGGTAATGGAATAGATACCCATTGGTCTCCTATCTTAAACAAGATATTGCTACGCCTTACATATTCAGGCAAGTTCCAATAACTATTTGCATCTGCTTCATCATCACCATCTCCCATTCCTATGCCTGCAATTACAGCGCCAAGTAAGAACATTATAGCCGAAGCGGTAAAAGCCTTAGCAGGATGTTTCTTAAACTGTCTACCAAAGTTTGTTGTACCTTGTATTGCAGCATTCCAGAAGACAAATCCACTGCGCCCTATACCCGAAACAAAAGCACTTGCAGTACCAATTTTAGTCTGTCCAACTGCGTTCATAAACTTCGCACCACTACCTTTCTTATTGAAGTTTACAGATATTTCTTTTGCATCGTAGATAGAACGTTCTACTGTTCTACCCATCTCACGTGATGTAAGGTAAGCTGCAAAGCGTGCGCAGTTCTCAACAGCACGATTGTACTCATCAAGTTTTTCTCCAAGTAAATTAAAAGCCTTTGTAATACTTAGCTTACCATTAGCACGCTTCAACTCTCTACGAATATCATTCTTATGCTGCTCAATATCTCTCACATTTGCATAGCCTGTTTCGCCACCATTCATCATAAACTGATAGAACATATGTTCCAGTTTATTATTCATGGCAAGCGTTCCTTTTCTATGCTTTGCAAGAAGGACTTTTATTTGTGCAGGGTTGCAACGTGCAATGTTTCTATGGAAACGTAATGCGTAATTCGGACTCTCCTTTACCCATACTATTGAGTTAGAGAAAAGCATATCTCGAATAAAGTTTGAAACAACAAAGTCTGGATTTCTTGTAGTATAGAACGCACTTAGTTGTCTATTAACCATCTCTCCAGCTTTGAGAATTGCACCAATAGCACCAGATGTATCATTGTCTGGGTTAGTCTGCCCATTGAGAGCTTGAGCAGCTCGTGGATTACCATTAAGAGTTAAGATATAGTCTCTCCCTCCACGTTTAACAAGAACTTGATGCTGATGCAAGTCACGGCTATCGACAACCCTATAAGGAATATTTGCAGTTTCTTTTCCATGCTTATACTTGTCTGGAGCCTGCTCCGCAAGCGTTTTCATTTTATCTTCAAACTCTTTCAACTTCTGTTCAATATCCTCTGCGGAGTCGTTTTCCTCAAAGTTGTCAGGGAATACTGGCTTCCATTCGTCTGCCACATCATCATATTTTAACCATATGTCGCTAATACTAACGAGGTCGCTTGGATGATTGAGTACAAAGTTAAAGAAGCGCTGTTTAACAAGTTTGTTTCTATTTCCCTGCGTTATAGCACTCTCAGCCATACTTTGCATGTTTGCAAAAGGGTCATCAGCTTTAGAAGAACGTCCCTTGGCAACTTTTATAGGTGCATTAAAAGCGCTATTCTGATGCAAAAGATATGCGTATGCTTCCTCGCTTGTTGTCTCATCAAAGCCACGAAGTGGAATATAGTATTCGTACATATCGCTTATTTTCTCATAAGTGTCCTTATCCATCATTCCACACTCGTAACTTTTAGATAAGATTGCAGCATTTACGGCATTAACCTTGTCCCACAGATTGGTAGTATCATGAGTATTCTCGTACTCTGATACCATCGTTTCCGCATCTACTTCTGCCTCTGTTACATTATCTTTACCTGTTAATGCAGTAAGTCCTGCATAGTCGCGATATTCTGCAAGACCTGCACGTGCGCTCTTTTGAGCATCGCTTAACTTTTCGTTATTGAGGATATCTTCTATCGCACGCTTACGCATGACAGCATTACGTTCCAAGCCGTGCTTTGCCATCATGTAATCCGCAAGTTCACTACGTTCTTGCGCATTCTTACATAGCTTAGCAACTTCTGCAAGCATTGGCTTAAATAAAAGGTGCGCAAAAGCATCCGCCTCTGCTTTATTCACTGATGACAATCTATTTTCGCCTAAGTAGGCGTTTTCATATCCGTCAATGTCTTCAATGTTAACATTCTTTCCCTCAGCCTTAGTAATAGCATTCATTGCCTCTTTGAGACCAAGCATGCTATCTTGCAAGGCTTCTTGTGTCTGGAACACAGCTCTATTAACACGCTGCTCGTACTTCTCTCTCGCATTAACTCGCCCTTTCTCTTTTGAATCATCTTCTCTATATAGAATCCCTCGCTCAGCTACATTAGAAGAATTAGTGTCCTGCTGATCATAGTTTCCAACCTTTAACTCATTTTGCTTTGCTACATCTTCTGCCTCACCTAATATGCTGCGATATCTACCTGACTCTTTCAAATTTTCATAGCTACGCCATAGCAAATAACGAAGTTCGTTATCACTTAATTCTGTAGCCGACCAGCCCTCAAAACCGATACTATGTAACATCTTTAGGAATAAACTTTTTATCTTATTCCATATTGCATAATGAACCCTCTCGAAGTCTGTTCGTTCTGCCAGTCCTGCAAGATACTCTTCTGTTGCTGTACGGAAATCCCAGTTGTTATTTGCCGCTTGACTTGTTATAATACGTCTTATTTCTGGTTCAACATTCTGATAAACGTTATCAAGGAACGTCTCGAAGTGTTCACCAAACAGTTTTCTTAGCCCATAATGCGCTACAGCCTCATGTAGCAGAGTCTTCTCTACGTCTTCTACACTTGCATGATTAGGGATAACGATGGTGATTTTTCCACTACTCTTAGAATAGAATCCTTTTGCCTTAGCTTTCTTTCCCTGTAAACTGTTACTATCTGTAACGGTTTCAATATTATCAAGATGTAATTTGTCAGCAAGTTCACTTATATGACTTATCATGTGCTGGCTTTCCCTTTCCGCAAAAGCCTTGTGGTCTTCCTCGGTACGATTGCTCTTACCAAGCATTTTTGCAACTGGGTCATTGATAAAGCTCAACTCACTATTAGTATATGAACCATAGCCTTCTCGATATTTTTCTTCATCAAGATTGCGCTTGCCATATTCAACGTCTTCCTCCATGGCGCCTCTATCGAGTGCGCTATCATCAATATTGATAACATCCATGAGGTGTAAGGCGCTATTAGAAAATGCGGTCTTAATCTTAAAGATAGATTTATTAGTATCTCGTGTATCCTCTCCAAGTTCATAATTTCCATATAAGATAGCAGAGCGACCACCCATCTGATTGACATAAGAGATTATTTGCATAATATTCTTATGACTATCTACATCTGTTAACTTTGTCCATGGAAGGAATACGTTTCCTGTGACATGACCAGCTTGATCAAGGACAATAAGACTCATTTTCTTGTGTTCGCCAAGACGATGACTACTAACATACTCTGCAATTCTTTCTGGGCTTATAGCTCTGAAAGCAAACTCAGGGTTCCAGTCTTTTGCAAATACCTGCTGACTAAACTGATATACATTAATAGGGATATTATTATGTTCATCAGGCAAAGGAATATTTCCATCTTCAAGCCTTCCGTCTTCTGAGAACATACCAAATTTGCCACTTGTGGTATTGATAATGATTGCTGGCATCACTTTCCCTCCAAAGATTTCCTTCATCTTCTTTTGCACATCCATATCTTGCTTACTTGCAGATATGTTTCCACTTGGATGGTTGTGAACAAACAGCACCTTATCTGGATTAATAGCATCAGCAGCCACAATAGCTTGCTCGATAGGAGCTAAGGTTGTAGCGTATGCGCCAATAGAGAGGTGAAGGACAGTTGGGGTTCCATCTTTTATCAACACCAGAAACGAGTTTTCGACAGATGATGTTTCAAGCTGTTTGAAGATATATGCAATATCCTCAATACTTTCAATATGCTCCTTTCCTGTAAAACTAAAACCGTTACTTTCTGTATATCTACGTTCCACGTGACAAACTTCGCCCTCTTCTAAAGGACGTAGACGCAGACGTGTAAGGTCGTAGCCCACTTTTCTTACAGTCTCTTTGGCTTGGTGGTAAGCCTCGCTTTCTACGCTTGAAAGTTGTTCGCCCTCTTTTTTACTTACATAATCCTCAATTGCATCAAGTTGAGCACGCAGTAAAGTGCGTTCTGTCGTATGATAACCGCCATTAGACCAATTCTTTGCAACATTGACATATGAGCCGTACGCAGTATCTAATGAGGTCTTTTCGTCCTCAAGCGAGTTCATGTACCTTTCCACAGCTTCCTGAAACTCTTTATTATGGCGACGATCATATTCTTCCATGTAGAAGTTCCATTCTTTGCTATCACCTTTAGCGATTTCCTTTAAGAGTTCGTCGTCTGTTAGCTTAGAAATTGCTTGATTCACATTCTTATTTGGTGAATCACTAAAATCTACTTCGCTAAACAAATTACCCTCTATAAGACTTCTGATGGATGAAGAAACATTAAAGAGTGGCTCTTCTGCTGTAAGCTCACTAAAATTTCCATCTTCGTATTCAATGTTTGAAAGGTTAGAATTAGCATCGATGTTTTTATCCATCTCGGCATACTTCTTCTCCTTTTCTTCCATTTCTTTCTTCATCGATTCTGTGTACTCTACAAATTTTGCCTTAGCATCTTCAAGTTCATTCTCGAATTCGAAAGGTTTACCTTCTCTTGAAAGGATATGTTCTAAGTCTGAGCTGTAGTGTGCAATATTTTGTTTTGCACGCTCTACTCTCTCCTTAAAATCATTACCCGTAATAATATTATCGGTTATATCCTCTATAGCATTGCGCATCAACGCACCCTTTACAGGTACATCTTCAAGTCCAAGTTCCTTTTGAGAATAGGTCATTGTACGAGTAGACTTTGCGAAGAGATTAATACCCTGAGAAGACATTTCTTTAGAAACCTCGGTATGAATAGCAAAGGTAAGTCCATCAACATCAACGTTAATGGTGCTGCCATAAGTAGCATTGGTTCCATTCTTAACCTTTTCGCTTTCTTCTTTAACCTTCTTGTTATGCTCTTTGAAGAAGTCCTCCATTCCTGCCACACTATCATACTTATGTTTACCAACAATGATAGCTTTAAATTTGTCATCAGGGTAGGTATTATTCACAAGTGAAAGGTTCTTCTCGTTCTCTTCCTTTTGAAGCTGAGCTTTTTTGATAAGTCCATTAAGACGTGGCTTAGCATTGTGAATATAGGTTTGGTCTGCTTCCCACTGGCGTTTGCGACTTTCGTACTTACGGACGTTCTTCTCTGCTTGGTTCTTCAACATAGCATACTCGCTTCCTGAAAGTTGTGCAACAGTATCTCCAAAAGAGTCTTCTTCCTCTTCAAAAATACGATTCTCCATACTGTTTGCCATAAGCTGTTTACCATTCATTATACTTTCAGCAATAGCACCCTTAGTCTTTAGTCTCTGATAAGCAGTAACATCTAAGCTATCTTCTACTCCGAAACGAAGCACACGGACAGGCTTATTCATATCCTTATGAATATTTCCTTGTCGCAATATACGTCCATTACGCTGCGTATAATCCATAGGTCTATTAGGCGCATCGATATGTATAAGCGTATGTAGGCGCTCTTGTATATTCACGCCTGTACCAAGCGTAAATGTACTACCCATAATTACACGTACCTCACCACGATTAACCTTATCGAAGATTTCCAATTTCTTCTTAACGGTCATTCCCGACTTCATCACAACAATTTGCTTCTCAGGAATACCAGCAGCGATAAGTTTGTCCTTTACATCCTCGTAAAGATTAAAACCACTCATCTTATTCTGATAATTATCTGCAAACAAAGCAACAGTACCATTGTAAGAAGCTGTTTCTTTGAGAGAGCGTAAAGTCTGACGTACAGCCTCATTTGTCTTACTATTAGGGTCGTCTTCTGCCGTTTCATCAACTAATCGTGCATCCACAGCTGCTGCTTTAGCTATACTATACATGGTAAGCGGAATATGAGAATTCTCTTTTTTCTCCTTTCCACTCATCTTGTCGTATGCTTCAAGTTCTGCCTTGACGTATTTCATAATACCACGGAGTGCTGTTGTTTGAGGAAGATAAAGGTCTTGCGCTTTGCCTCCTTCCATCTCAGGAATTTTATCACTGACTCCACCAGCATCTTTTGTTCGAACCGTATCAGATACACTTGACCAAATACGTACTAACTCTGGTAAATCAATATAGCCTGCAAAACGATTATTCTCTTTGAACTTTCCACTGGTTGTAAACTCAAGCATCTGCTGAATATTACCAAAGTTCCGCACAAAGTCGTCAAAATAGTAGATACCATACTCTTTCATCGTTTCAGAAGGCATGAGATAACGCATAAACGTCCAAATCTCAGCTGCTGTATTACTGATAGGGGTACCAGTCGCAAATATGACATTACGCCCATGGCTCTTTTGTAATACGGCTTGAGTTTTGAGATAAACACCTTGTGACTTCTTAGAGTAGGAATTATCTACACCTTTAACTCCACGCTGCATTGCAGTTGCAAATCCAAGATGCTTATACTCGTGCGCTTCATCAATAAGCAGAGCGTCAATTCCCATGTCATCGAAATTCTCTGTTTCATCAGTTCTACGTTCGAGCATTTCACGAGCCTTAACCTCTGTATTCTGTTTTGTTATTGCACGTTTCTTCTCTTCATTTGCTGTTCGTTTCTCTGAAAGTGTAGTAGTCAAATCTGCTAATTCTTCTTTCAGCTGCTCAACTTCTTTCTCCGCTTGACGAGTGATTAAATTACGACCAGACTTGTCTGCATCTTTCATCTTTGCCAAGACAATCAACTTCTCTTCTATTTTGTCCTGGATAAACGCCATCTGACGCTCTTCGCTATCGGGGATAAATTCAAAGGTTGATTGAGGAACAACAATCATATCCCAATCGTTGTAACGTATCTTCGCGTAGAAATTCTTTCTTCCTTTCGCACTACGGTCACCATCCTCAAGTGTAAGAATCTTCGCATTTGGATATAACTGCTTTGCACTTGCGACAAACTGACCTACTGTAGCATTCTGTACTACAATCATAGGCTTACGCGCTGTGCCAAGTCTACGCATTTCCATAGCTGTAGAAATAAGCGTAAAGGTCTTACCAGTACCTACCTCATGTGCAAGCATTAATGGTTGCATCGTTCCACGTACAACGGCTTTCGCCTGATGTGGACGTAATGTAATATTATGAGTAGCACCTTCGAAATGCTCTGGGATGTATTCAGCTGGTATATCTATAGGTACGTAATTATTGAAAAGGTCATTATACACCTGCTCTATCTTGTCAGACATTTCAGGATTACTCTGCATTTTATTACGTGCCCAGTCCTTAAACTCCTGTCTTATTTCGTCTATACGACTTGAGCAGGCCTGTGTTGCTTCCTTATCCGTAATTGTCTCTGATGTACCATCGTAATGCTTACGTGTCGTTGAGACTGTAATAGTCTTATTCTGGATAGCCGCTTCTATAAGTTCATGTCCCATAACGTGTTTACCCAACAAGTCGCTATGTACGCCAAATGAACGATTCTTTTCATTATCCGTCCAATGTGGCTCTTTCATAAACCATGTTCCGCCTGCTGCTGTAAACTTAACATCTACATCCGTTTTATCTTTAACATATTCCTCATAAAGTTCTGGTGCAATCCATGATGAACCTAAGTTGAATTCTATAAGATGTGCAGGTATACTATTAGGTACAACTTCTTTAAGAGCCTTAATATTCGTGTTATACTCTCCGTCTTCGTTGTTTTCTTCTGCTTGTTTTAACTTTTCCCTTACATTTCCACTAAGATACTGATATGACACCTCTACCTGTTTGCTTACAGGATTCTCGAAACCTAATCCGCTTGCAATAATCTCACGCTTAATATCTTCCTCTGTTTTTCCAAGCTGATTACTGATATATGGGATATCTATTTTACCAAACTTGTAAACGCTCACCACGATACCATCTTTTACATTCTTAGGCTGTGGTTCTACACTCTTCTCAACGACACGCTTTTTAAAAATGTCTGTCTTGTGGAATGATTCTACACGCTTACCGTTTTTATCAGCCTTTTCCTCGTATTTTTCTAAAGAGAATACGTTTGGATAGTCGACATCATTGCGTAGGAAAGCTATAGAAGTATTCTTGTTGAGATGTCCGTATGTATCTACAAAAGAGTCGTATGCCTTATTCAGTTTGTCAAGTAAAGGCTGTAACCCCTCATTACCCTCATTTTCTGTCTGATACTTTAATACATCATTAAGCGCCTGCTTAATTTCAGTATAAGCCTTAAAGCATTCTTCTTTTGTATGTCCCTTAACTTTATTCGTGTTAAGATTAAGTGGTACTGCCTGACCTAATTGAGCTACGCAGAGTTGACCTTCCTTGTTTACAAGCATGCTTCCCTCTTTAACATCGTTACCAAGTTCCTCATAGACGTTAATAGGCTCCACATCTTGTTTTGTTGCTGCAGCCTCATCTTTCATATTAATAAAAGACTGAACAAAGTCTGCTAACAACTTATCTTGCGCCTTGTTATTAGTTGGATAAAGTCCCTTTGAAGTAGCACGATATTTATCGCCATGCTCAAAAGCGAACTCCATCTTTCCTGCCATCATTTCTGGGTGTTCTATAAAGTATTTGTTGTAGTCCATCGAAAGATGCTTAACTACAGGAACCTCTACACCCTTAACACGTCTTGTTTCTCCAGTATCGAATTCCACCGAACGTTCACCTGTAACAGTGCTTACATCTATTGCGTTTGGCGAAACTTGACCATTAACACGTTTACGAATGACGATAATATCTGATGTAACACCAGTGCCACCAAATGTTTTATTATTCAATCGGAAAGCACCGACGACATCAGCGTTGCCATCACTTACCAACCAGTCACGTAGTTTCTGTGAACTATCAAGGGTGCCATTTGAAGATATAAAGATACCGATACCACCCTCACGCAGTTTACGTACATTCTTAGCAATACAGAAGTCATGAATGTTATGGAACTTTTTAGAAAGGTCGCCATCTCCTGTTGTGTCATTTACTCGAAGACCTGTAACAAAAGGAACATTGGTAATCGCAAGGTCTACACTTCCGTTCGGTACTCGTGTCTGCTCAAAGCCTTGTATATTAACGTTAGCCTCAGGGTAAAGTAAAGAAAGGATCTTGCCAGACGTTCCGTCTATCTCCACTGCTTGAATATGACTATTATCGCTTATATCCATTGGCATAAGACCAAGAATATTACCGATACCTGCAGAACCTTCAAGAATATTACCACCCTTAAAGCCCAACTGCTTGGCAATGTCCCACAATGTATCTATAACGTACGCTGGTGTGTAATAAGCACTATTCGCGCTCATCGCGGCTTGTTCGTACCCCTCTGCACCTAACAAAGTCTGTAGGCGAGCAGGGATAGAATCTTTACTCCAGCTGTATGAAGCTTGATTAAAGGCTTTGCCTAAACCTCCCCATCCACTAAACTTTCTGAGAACAGACATTTGTTCGGGAGTTGCCTTTTCACCACTCTCGACAAGTTCATTTGCCAACTCAATAGCTTTGATATTGGCTTCAATACGAGCATCGACTGATGTAGGCGCATAGTCTACACCACGCTCAGCATGATTATTAGAAACGTTTAATCTCGATAAGCGTCCAGAGGGTCGTTCAGTGCTGCTGCGTTCTTCTGCATTTCTGCTCTGTACTCGCTTATCTCCTTGTCGCTCAGACCTGCGTTCTTCAATATCTCTGTCCAGTTGTCTGTTGTCAACTGTCCTGCGCTCAGAAGATTCTCGTTGCGAAACTTCATCATTGCCTTTTCGACTTTCTGTTCGAGTTCTTGGGTTATCTTCATTGTTCTGTGATTTAGATTCGTTTTCGTCGAAGAAGCCACCAAACAAATCATCTGTGGTAGGCTGCTCCAAAGATACATCTTTTTTCTTTGAATTGTTCTTTTTCGTCGGCTTTTCTTTCTCTGTACTTACTTTTTCTTCTTTTGCAGCAATTGCTTCTTCTGAATTTGTGACAGGAGAGAGTTCTTCCCAGTAAGCAACATCATACATGACAGGTGCTAAACCTGTGTCAAGTATTGGTCTGTTATTATCAGGCCTGTCGATGTCATAAAGAGTTGCTTCCTTGCCCTTATACATCACCTTGTCACCAATATTGAAGCCGTGCAAATCAGGGACTATTTTCTCCTGCCACTCCTCTTTATTAAGTGTCTTTGCAAGATGTCTCCACTCTTCAATAGAAACCTGCCCATTTATCTTAACAGCAATCTTGTAAGGGGAGGTAAAATGCCCAACTTTAATTTCTGCGCCAGTTTCGTCATTAACAAATGTCTTTCCAAAGATACCCTCTATATCCTCCACAGAAGTAAACCTACCTTCGAGTCCATTAGATGTAGGGGTATCGTTTGCAGTTTCATCTTTGTCGTTAATAGCTACTCTGTAGCCTGCACGTATTAGTTTTGGAAGGTAGGTGTCAAGTGTATGATATGGGAAGCCAACCATATTAACACCATCATTCCTTTTGGTAAGAACAATACCAAGTGTCTTAGACAAATCTTTTGCATCATCTTGATATGTCTCGTAGAAATCGCCAACACGGAGCAAGATTTTTGTATCTGGATACTTTTCTTTTAACGCATTATATTGAGCAAGCAACCTACTATTGGTTGATTGTTCTGTAGGTTCTTCTGCATCCTTACGGTCAGTTATCTTCTCTTTGCTGGCAATATCCTCATCCGAGTTTTTTTCTTGATTTTCAGTGTCTTCTCTATTTAGAATATCCTTGCGCATAATTTCTTCCGAAATTTGCGCATGATTTTCTTCTGAATGTGTGTTAAAGATTGCATCAGCAAAAGCATGTGCTCCTTCTGCACTATTAAATACAAAGCCATTAACACCACGGAAAGAGGAGTAATAACCATTATGTTCTTTTGCCACCTGCTTGCGCTGGGTATAAACATCTTTGTCAGTGCGTTCCTTACCACGTACAACCCAAATATCAACATCTTTCTTGTTATTGTGCTGCTTGGTAATAGAATACGCATCGTTGTCTACATCTTCTAACTCATTAGTATTACTCTGTTCTTGTTTTGCATTAAACTCAACTGTTGCTTCGTTGTTAATCTGCTCAGCTGTTTCAATAGCGGAAGGTGTTAACTGCTCCCCCTCATTGCCGATTGTAGCAACGTCGAAACGACTCACCTCGTCATAGGGGGTCATTTCGCTTGACAACTCTGTCATCTCAGGTAAATCTCTTGCGCCATTGTAGAATGCTTTGAGATATGGACGAATAGCATCTCCAAGGTCAGAAATCATTTCCTTTGCATAGGCTCCAAAGGCACGTGCACCATTCTCTATATGGTACACTGCCATTTCTGCACCAATAGCCAACATCTCAGGGTCTACACCTAAATTAAGTTGACCCAACTTAGAACGCATACGTTTCTTTAATTCTTCGTAGCGTTCATTAGACACAAGACGCTTGCTGCCTTTATCCTCAATGGGATGTTGTACATTCACATCTCCCTCTGTTTTAACAGAAGAATATTCTGCAAACGGTTTTGTCTTGCGTTTACTGCTATCAATCCACTTCTTGAATTCTCCCTTGCTAACTTCTGTAATGTTGCCCAAGCCTTGCCATCCCTCTTCATAATTAGAAAGGTATGCTTTCCTTGCGCTCTCCATATCAGAGAATCCGTACATTACCTTATGTTCATCGAAAGAACCATCTTTGTTTACTTGGTCTACAACGAAGACGTTACCCTCTGTTGGGTTATCTGACAAGAAGATATCGATATGATCACCATCAACGCTTTCCGTGCCTCGAATATATCCGTAGGTGTTATGCATCTCGGTTTTCCATTCCTTACCATTTGCATCCTTACCACGACGAATGCTGCCCTTAGGCTGTTCAATAGTGACATTGAAACCATCTATCTTGATATGACCTTTCTTGTAGTTACCAGCTTCTTTCTGTGCCTCGGTCGGATTGGTGTCAACCTTTGCTTCCTCTTTTTTACGTGTACGCTTAGCTTTATCTTCTTCCGCCACACGTTCAGCCATTGCGAACAAATCTTCACTACTTGCAGGCTTTTCTAAATAATTGTCTACAATTTCTTGCTTTGTAGCAGAAGATTGCTTATCTTTGCCAACAGAAGGAGTGTTTTGAGGAGTTATTACCGAGCCCTTTGTCTCGCCCTCGGCTTTATCAGGGTGAACATAGTCCAAACCTTGCTTCTCAGCCGAAGAAGTAGTCGCATCTTTCGGAGTGCGCCAAATAACACTACCCTTCATCAAAAGCCGTAATATTCTGTTACGGCTTTTTTCTTGATTGGAAACAACGACTTCTTTCCCATCAACACTAACAGTTATTGACGTGAAATAGTAATAACGTGTTCCGTCAGACTTCCTAAAAGACTTTATAAAGATGAAAGAAGATGGTCGTTCTGTATGCGTTCCCTCCTTTGCTTTACTATTTTCTTCTACAATGGCATCTGGATATTCCAACGTTGGTTTTAGCATTCCCAATTTGCCATTACGACCTGCTCGCATAAGTTTTGCAAATTGGTTCTCGCCCATTTTAACGTCACCAATAGGGGTGGAAACTATGCCATCTTCTCCAAATTCTTTATCCCAATTTTCTATTGTTAACGGAATTTCTTGTGCTACATCTGCACCCAATTCCATTTGAGCTATAAAATCAGCAGCCTCCTTTTTCGTTAAATGTGAGTTTTCTGCTGCAACCTCTTCTTGGCTGCCTCCACTGCTTTGTCCACTTCCGCTTCTTCCAGTATCTCCTTCAGTTCCTCCTTGATTGGCTTCTGTCCCATCGCTGTTCTCACTTCGTCCTCTTGGCGTAGTATCTCCATTGCTTCCTGTTCTCCCTTCTTGGCTTGCTGAATTATCGCCAGCCAATACATTGCTTCCTTGTTGTCCATTATATTCTATATTTAATGTTTCTTTGATTGCTTGCGCAAGTGAACGTGGTGTATTATCAGGCTGCTCAAACAAAGTTTCTTCTTGTGTACCTTGTATAAGGTCGTACATCTTATTGAACGTACCCTGTATGAGTGACTGATTATCGCCTTTGTACATAGTCGCAAGCAATAATGCAAAGTTACTATATTTTTCTGCAGGAAGATAACTTTCTCCTGTAACATCGTCAAAAGCAAGTTGTCTTCTCCATGCTTCAACAGCTATACGTGCATCTTTATGATTCTTTGCATTCATAAACATGCTATCATGTGACAGAGCATAATATGCCATGATAGAGTCCTGAATATCCCCTATCATACGTTCGCTTTGTGGACTGTCATAATCACGATATGCCGTTGCAAGAATTGCTTTCTGTGCTTTTGCTGGTAGCGCATTAAACATCTCCTCAAGCTGCGTATTACCACCTTCGAAGATACTCTGGTACATAATACCCTTGATATCGTTCTTTGCTTCTGCAGTAATGTTGCCTTTGCTATCAAATGCACTCTTATACTGTGTTGGACTAATCACTCCATTAGCGTTTAGCCATTTCAAAGCATCCACACCATTACTATCAACAAGCTCTGCAAAAGAGATATTCTCGTCATTAGCTCGCAAAAGAATGTTTGCAAAGTTTTTCATCTTGTCACCAAGCTTTTTAACAACATTCTTAGGCTTGATACGTTCTGTACCTCCACTTTCTGTATCACTTGCTACAAATTGACCTAATGAAATAGCTTCATCATCGTTCACATCGAGCATATTAACAAGTACAGGCTTATCCATTGCAGCAATGTCTTCTGCTTTTAGACCGAATGATTCTGCATTATCAATGAGATACTGTTTGTACTTATCGCCTTGTTCCTGATGATTATCCCACATCTCACGAAGTGCGGCACTTCGATTATTGCCCTGAATAACCTCTCCACGACTATTCACTGTTGGCGCACCTGTATAAGCAGTGACAGATGATGTGATTTCTTCTGGGCGAATATTTGCCGCAATCTTACGTGCTGCGCCTACACTTGCATCGTCTTTGCGCTCTTTTGGTTGTGCCTCGTCAATGAAGTGCTGTGGATTTCGTTGCCCATTCTTATGGCTTGGTTGTAACTGATTAGCTTCAATGATTGCAACGTGTCCTGTTGGAATGTTATCATCATCAAATTTAACCTGTACTTCTTTACCTTTCGTTGCGTCAATAGGCTCCTGTCTATCTACCTTATCTCCATTAACACGCCTGTAGCCTCTTGCTCGTGCATCGGTTGCCTTATCCTCTACAAAGTCGGGTACGCCATTAAGAGCTTCACGCTTGATACGTTCTGCTTCTTCTTGCTCTACACGTTCTTTCTCTTCCTGTTCCTTACGTACACGTGCCACTTCATCGGCTTTGCGCTGTTCCTCTGCTTGTATTGCAGCTTCACGCATACGATTAACAGCAGCTATCTTCCTCCAATGTGCAAGTGTTGCCTTTGCCTGTTCAATAACCGCAGCACGTTCTTTTTCTGCTGCAATCTTCTCGGCAATACTGCCACCACTCTTTGTTTTGGTCTTTTCAGCCTTTTTTACACCAGCTTCCAAATCAGACACCATATCATCGGCAACAGTCTGTGCCATACTCGTGTCACCTTCCGTCTGCTCTACAATAGCATCCCATGCTGTTTCAGGTTCTGCCTGCTCATAAAGAGGCTGACCAGATTCGCCTTTAGGAATGCGCTCCAAAGCTGTTGGTTGCTGCTTTGGGGTTTCCTTTTCTACAGATTCCTCAGTCTCTTCCTGCTGTTGAGGCTGCTGAACTGTTGCATTTTCTGCAACGGTTTCAGGCGCTTTTGTAATAGCATCAAGTTCTTCTGCACTAAACAGATTTACTTTCTTACCATTAATGGGCTGCTCTGTGTAGACTTCAAACTTACCATCTTCATTCTCAGGGGCTGTTATACTTCCACGAACAGCATTTCCATTCTCATCAGAGATAGTAACCTCATCGTTTATACTGTAAGTATTATTAGTATTGGTAGTTGGTGCGTTCTCTACAACCTGCGTTGCTGCAACGGCTGCTCGACGTGCCTCATCAACCTGCTGTTGTACTTGTTCTTTTGGCAATAGGATAGGCTGCTGAGCTCCATCAATATCAACAAGCACCATTTCAGGATTAACCTGCCCTGTCTTTTCGTCTATTGCATCACCAATTATAGACAAAGAGTGTTGCGTACCATCCTCTTTGTTTATGATAGAATAAGTATCACCTTGCTTGAATTCTAATTTTCCGTCTATCTTATCAGCTTGCTGCTGTGCAAATGTCTGTCGAATGTTGTCAGCGGCAGCTTCCTTTTCTTCTTGTGGATTAATAGGCGCATCGACTTTGAAGATTGCAGAAGGGTCTGCGGTTTCAAGCTCCCCAGTCTCAGCATCACGTAAAACTACAAAATCATCAGAGCGCTCATGATCAACGCCACTACCATCTGGGAGCATAACAACATTACCATTGACAATATAGACTTGTCTATCATCCACTTTCATTGTTGCAGGATGAATGGCACCAGTATCAAGGTTAGTACGCTGGTCTACCACAAGCTCACTTTCGTGTACTTTTGTGTCAATATCATCTTTCACACGCTGAATCATACCATTATAGGCTGCACGTGCATTGGCATAGTCGGTAAACGCTTGTAACTGTCCATCGTTAAACTCATCACTATGCTTCATATAGGCTAAAGTTGACGCACCGCCATCTTCGCCTATCATACTTTCAAGTGTATCCTCATTCCATCCAGTAGCTTTTGTCGCTTGTTTCTTTGCTTCGTCATAAAGAATAGCTGTATTGTTGAGTTCCTTTTCATCTTGCAAGTTATAACCCATACTGTAGGCTTCATCCATTGCGTTAAACTGACCCTCAAGCTTATTCTTTGTGTCTTGTGCGTTAACACCATGCACAACAGCTGTACGATATTGATATTGTAAGGCTGCAATCTTCTGAGAGTTTGACAAAGACTTATCACTGCCAATTTTCTCCATCACACTACCTATCTGCTTTTCATCAGCGTTATCAATAGCATTCTTGTATTCATCCCAACGCTCACCAAAAACAGAACGTGCTTGTGCATCAGCTTTACGCTGCTCATGTGGTGCCTTGTATCGTTCTCTTGCATAGCCTGCTGTGTTAACTCCGCTCATTATACCACTCATCAGAGCAACACTATAGAACGTATCAAGATTAATCTTTGGATTGAACACTCCAGTGTGTGGGTCTGCATCAAGTGTCATATCTCCATTGGTAACAGCATTGTAGAAATTATTAGCAACTTCCTCGAAGTATTCTCCAGCCATTCCGTTCCACTTGGTTTTCTCTTGGAAATTTTTCCAGGTCTTCGCCCAATTAGATGAACTCATGTGTTCAAAGGCATCTACAACCTTTCCTAAACCAATCTTACGTGCACCACGACCAATGGCAGCATTTACTTTACCCACTCCAGGTAGATATTCACCCCACATTTCAGAGATATTCTCAGCATACTGACCATTGATAGCCTTAGCGAGTGCTTTTACATCACTATATTCCTTGTTTTGGAAGATGTAACCACCCTTACCATCCGATTGTACATCACCTGTTTTTCGATTGAGATAATCGCCTACAATCTTTGCAGGGCTATACATACCTGTAACAACACCTGCTTCCACGGCATCCATACCCACTCGTGTTGCTCCCTTAGCAAGTCCTGTGACAGCTTTTGCTATTGCTCCTTTACCAAACTTCTGCAGTGCTCTCTTTGCAACAGTCTTAGCAACACTTGCAGCAGCTTCTTTGCCTACCCCAGAGGCTGGGTTTGTAGCCATTTGTGCCATGAACCCAATAGTACCAACAAGGTTCTGACCTGCTCCAAATGCACCGCCAAGTTTATCAGAGGCTTCTGATTGGACATTATTGGCAATAGCTGCTGCATCAAGAAGCATCTTGTCTTTAGCGGTAGCTTTACCTTCTTCATAGTTCTTTGCAGCACGATAGAGATTAGCCGCATTAAAAGTATCTGTTATTCCAAAATCGTATGTATTTACATCCGTCAAGCCTGCCATGATACCACCATAGAGACGGCTTAGAGTACCAGCGTCTCCATATCTGTCTGCGTTTTCTTTCATTTGTGCAGCCTTTGTTATCATGCTAAGGGCAGCAAGCCCTGGCTTGGCACCTTCTGGGGTATACTGTAGGGCATTCCCTCGATTACTAAATCCTTCAAGCGCATCACTGACTGCACCCAAGAACGGATGTTCCTTTCTGAAATCCTCTTTCTTTTTGTAATCTTCGTCAAAGGCATCATTTACACTCTCAACGGCATCTTTGTAGAGATTATCAACCTTATCTTTTTCACGTTGTGCCTTGATACCTGTCTGTACACTATCTCCGTATGCTTTTGCACGTGCTTCATCTGACGAAATCCCTACAAGAGGTTCTCCTGCCTCATTTGTAACGATGTTTCCATGCTCGTCACGTGCTACCGTTGGAGCAAACATAGAATGAACTACATCTCCATTTTCATCATATGTCAATCCAGCGTCAACAGGGTTGCGTAATTCTTTCCCTGTTGCCTGCATGTAATCAATCTCGTCTTTCTTCTGTTGCATAACCTGCGGCATGCCCAACTCCTTTGCCGCTTTCTTATCACCATGCACAGCATCATCAAAAGCTTTAGCAATTGTCGGTTTACCAAAACGCTTCTGTTCACGCTCTATACGCTTTGTTTTAGCTTCGTTACCTAACTGAACAGCATGCTGTACATGTGGGTTTGACGGAGTGGTACTGCGCCTTGCCTGCTCTCCAAGAACTTCATTGCGATGTTCTTCTGAAAGATTATAACCAACAGGCTTAGGTTTTAAGAAATCAGTTCCTTTTCCAAATGAGTCTGACAAAAGTGGCTTACTACCTTGCGGTGTGCTCTGTCGAGGGTGTACACTTGGGCTTGGAGTTGGTTTTGCTGTTGAAGTAGGTGTAGATTTCGCTACAGCCTGCTTCTGAACAGGCATATGCTCAAGCGAGAAAGCATGAAGTCCTTGCTTTCTCGCATTATCGAAATGCTGTAAAGGGATGTCATAATCGCCCTTCTGCGCATCACGCATACGGATAGTAGCACCCTTGTATGCATCTGCATACGATTGAATACCGTACTTATCGACATTTTCCTTAGATACCTGATGTTCTTTGCCGTCAACTGTTGTGATAGTGTATGTTACCTTATTTGGCATAATGTATTAATTTAACGGTGGTTTATTTGTTGTGGTTTGCTTTGCCGTAGGCTTTGTTTTGTTACGACGATAATTGTTTGCATTGAAACCTCCTGTCGAAGTTGATTTAGATGGTGATGCGCTTGTCATTCCTAACACGCTACGAACTTCGCTATCCATAGAAGGGAAGTCCCCTATATTAGAAACAACAATTGCAGCAATTCCATCTTTACTTTGAGTCTTCTCCAGCTGTTCCGCTATAGCGTTGTAATGTTGGGCTGTCTTACGGTCACCTGCTTTACGATAACGTTCTGCGGCTACCTTTGCTTTTTTCACCATTGATGGTGCAAGAGAGGTTAGAGCGCCTTTCCTGTCTGCTGAGTAGGCATAAATATTGCCATCTTTGAGTCTAATTGTCTCTTTTGCGCCTTTATCTTTACCTGTAACAGAGCCCTTAGTCGTGCCATCAGCATTGTGCGTTGCTCTAAAATGGCTTTCTGCTTGACTAATCCTTGCAGCGCCTTGTGCTTCGCTTACTCTGTTATGACGACCAGCTTCTGCTATCTGAGCACCTTTCAGTCCCTCGCCTGCCTTGTGTGCACGTTCTGTTTCCGCTAAGACTTTTCCTTTGTACTCCATACCTTGAGCAAACTGACTACCTCGTTGATCATGGTCTTTTTGCCATTGGTCATCCTTAGTTGCATCACGATCTTTCTTGTATTGGATTTCTGCAGCATCTTTCGTTTGGTTGTACAAATCTATACCAAGCTGGCGCATCCAATTTCTATCTTTATCCTTTCTTTCGTCGTCTGCCTGCCTTGCTGCCATAAGATTTCTGATATACGCATTTTGCTGCGCATCTCTGTTTGCACGCAACTTTTCCCACTTATTTTCCGTCTTAGCAGATTGTGAGTTCTCATGCCTATACATATTAGGAGCATACTTTGTTGTGAAATAAAGGTTAGATAGTGCTGATATACCGTCACTAATAGCAGAGAATACTTTCTCACGTTTCTCTTTCTTCCGCTCATTAGCCAACTCTTCTTGTGTCGGTGGTTGATACGGACTGAGCTTCGTAAACATATCAGTGTAAGACATACGTGTTGGCGTTGCAGTCTTTACAGGAGTTATTTTATCCTCCTCCTTAGCAGCTACACTCTGCTCTATACTTGAAACAGTTGGGGATACAATAGGGGGTGTAGTGTTGTTACCGCTAATATTTCCTGCTTGAGTTGCCGGAACAGCCCCATTTTCCCTCAAGTGAGCATTCTCGGCTCTCTGCTGCGCTACTCCTGCAGCACCCAATGCTGTTCCCGTTTTCACTCCTATAGCTGGACTTGCAGGCTGTGGCGGCTGTGACATTGGGGCAGGCTTACCTAAAATATCATTTATAGCACTCATATTCTTCGTTTTGAATTAGAATGGAATACTACCAGCTGCCCCAGTAACACCTTGAACAGCTTGACCAATAGCGTTAGCCTTGTTCTGTTCAATCTCGTTGAGTTGATTGTTAAGCGAAGTATCACGCTCTTGAAACTGATTTTCGATTGCGTCTTTTCTCTGTTCACCATTAACGGCAATCTGTGCGGTTGCATCAGAAAGAGCTTTGCCGTTTGCAGCCTTTGTCGCAGCGGTACTTTCTTCTGTACCACCCATCACGGCAGCTGCTCCCTGTGCGGCTCTATTGCGATTCTTAATGCTTTCCTCTGTCATAGTTAAGATACGCTGAGCATCTGCACGCTGTGTTGCGTCCTCGTTATAACGTCTGTCAAACCAGTCTTGGTTGGCTTTTTTCTGCGCCTCTACATTGGCTTTCATCTTCCTCATTGCCTTTGATGCGCTGATACCTCCAAAAATACTACCTGCGGCACCAATTGCTGCTCCGATTAATCCCATATTGCGTTGTCTATTAAAAGTTATCTATTTTCTGCGAAAATAACACATTACTTTTGCATGGTTAGTTTAACTTTTAATACACCAAATAATATGACTACTGAAAAGAAGAAAGGAGGACGACCTAAAGGAATAGCGAAGACAGGCGGTCGCGTTGCTGGAACTCCAAATAAAGTTTCGGGGAAAGTAAGAAGTATTCTTGCAAATGTCACTGGCAACTACTATGACTCTGACTTATTTGAAAAAGACTTAGCAAGTCTTGAACCTAAAGAGCGTATACAAGCAATGGAGAGGTTTACAGCTTATATTGCTCCAAAACTACAGGCAACAACTCTTGACGTTGCAACAGAGACGAAGAAGACCATCGAAGACAGGCTCATCGCTTTGTCTGGTGGAGCCAAATAGAATCTACAAAAAACTACTATAGAAACGCTTTTATTTAAATGTTGAATTAATTGAATTGATTTGTTTTAGTTAAAAGGGAATTGTTCGTGAGAATAGTCCCCTTTTTCTTTGTAACTAATTCAACAACAAATATTTATAAAACACTCCCTATATGTCGTACTTTGGTGTTTTTTACATCATTTACAATGCTCCCTATATGTCGTAGTTGTACCATTTTCTTGGCGTCGGGAATAAGGTTTTTATAGCCAAAAGTATTATTGTAAACGAACGTTAAATTATTTCTTCGGAAGAAATCCCACTTGAAACGCATTTCTTCGGAAGAAATCCCACTTGAAACGCATTTCTTCGGAAGAAATCCCACTTGAAACGCATTTCTTCGGAA
>ERZ773254.257-NODE-257-length-33887-cov-8.379670_pt1 | contig 33887 bp, 38 predicted proteins | sample MGYA00580516_ERZ773254 | MGnify/ENA primary metagenome ERZ773254 (study PRJEB29015, sample SAMEA2738158) | human oral metagenome | biome: human oral; feature: human-associated habitat; material: saliva | place: China | collected 2192 ...
TTTTAAATCTAAGCATTTACTATATTTCTATAGTAAAGGGGTTTTACATCGAGTTTATAGTTTTTTTATTTTTTATAAAACTATTGTTTTTCCCTTATCTGTACAATATGCTTTAATCATAAAATTAATCCTCCTCAATAAATAACTGGAAGCGAACATTGGAGAATTGAATTAGCATTCCATTTACTAGTTTTACTGGTGTATATTCTGGAATTGGTCTTCCATTGATATATGTAAAATTCTTCGAACCAAGATCTTCGATACAAATTTCTCCATCTACGATATGGAATGTTGCATGCGTTCTACTTATCGTCGTATTTCCAGAGATACAATAATCTACCTTTGCACGTTCTTTGCCAATAATGAAACCATCCTTGGTAATGTTTACCTGTTCTCCAGTATCTTGTCTGATTATGTATACATTCTTTGTTAATGGAGAACTGGAAAGCAATGTCGTTCCTTCTGTCCCATCGTCTAAAATATTAGCTCCCTCATCTTCTCTTGCATAATCAAGATCTGTACGAGCTTCTTTTGTAATACGCATGCTTCTTGGAGCTGACTGGACCGTAATGTCCATGTCATCCATATCAACACGTCTACCTGTCTTATTATCAACTAGGTGTGGATCATGATTTAAGCTTCCTAACTCTTGTGAGAAGTCTTCTTCGTAATCTTCTTGTTCTTTCAAGATTTCTGCTTCTAACTTTTGACGTTTCTTCTTTTGAACATTTAATATCGCAACGATAATTGCAATTGCTACCACTCCACCAAATACATAAGGCAAGAATGGAAATTTCTGTAGCAGTCCTTTTGTTTCAAGAGCATCTTGTGCGTCCTTGATATCTGTAACCGCAGCATCAATCTTCTTTTGTGTTCGGCTGTCATCTTCTAGTAGATCTTTACCTGCCTTAATGGCATCATTCAACTTCTCAACGGATTGAGGTGTGTATTCACTAGTATCAACATCTTCAGCAGACTTGATTGCCTTTTCAAGCTCATCGGTATCCAAAGAAGCTAATTCTTCTTTCTTACGTTTTTCGTCAAGCTTTTCTTTATTTTCCTTTTCCTTCTCTGTTGAAACCTGACCTTCAGTCTTATACTCGATTCCATTTTCACTTAGTACACTTTGGATGCGTTCGTTTGGAATAAAATAAGAATTGTTATCTACGGAAGAGGATACGATTCCCATAATACTGTACTTACTGTTTACGATTGGGGATCCTGTTGCTACTGCCGTGTTGCCTGCAAAGATGTATTCCTCGCTGGTTTGCGACTTTGCCGTAACAGTTCCATCGAGTGATACGACGGCATTTTTTTCTACATACAATGCTTTTGCTGGAGCGTTTGTTTCTAGTCCTGCATTGGTATCGGTAAAACTCATGTATTGAGATTGTTTTGATGCAAGTCCAATTACACCAACACCCTGCTTAAAATTTTTGGTTGTGATTTCGACCTTTGAACCTGTAGCAGTAGAAACCTTGATCTTAATATGTTGGGCTGTTTCCTTTTCACTCTTTAATGAAATTCCTAGCTTTTCATAAGCATCTCCTTTTTCAGATAAGATCTTCTTGTATAAAAGGCTAGATGTTGTATCATCCGTTAAAGTTTCAGTCGTGACCATATCACTTTCTGAAACCATGGTACCTGTACCAGATGCCCATACGTCAAAGGAACCATCGGAAAACTCATATCCGATCTGAATATTCATGATTGCCTTTTCTGGAATTGCCTCGATCGTATCAGCCGTCTTAGAAGTGCCTTCTTCTGCGTGGACCATTGTTGGCATCATAACCAAACAAGAAGCAGCTGCAATTTTTAATATCTTTTTTCTAATATTGAACATGTTTGCTTTTTCTCACTTTCTTTGTAATCACTTATATTATGCTATTTTTCTTACGCAACCAATGTTAAATTAACATTCTGTTTTATTTCTTCTGGAGCTTTGAAGAATAATAGCATCAGATCAGCATTGAACATAGACTTCAATATATCGCAATTCTTCTCTACCTTATCACAACGTATTTTCCGAAGTGGGATCGTTTCCCCATTATAGTTAAAGGCATAGTCCGAAAAAATTTTCTTATACTTCTCCCATAGCTTTACGACTTCTTTCATAAATGGACTTCTTACGCTCTTTTTCGCTTCATAATACTCCTGCTCACTCATAAAACCACCCATGGCGATCTGATAAGCAAGATCCTGAACGCTAAGAGGGTTTGCTTCTACAGCATAGTGCCAAATATAACTTAATTCACGTTCTACGTAAGAAATCGTATTGTTTAAAGCAGAAACACAACGTCTGATCCACTTCGACATTGGGTAATTTGATTTCTTTCTTTCGATCATGAGTCCTTCGATGATTTTGACTCTATAATCACGTACAGACTGGACAGCGTACTCTAAAAGCTGCTTTCTGACTCTTTGGATGTAATTATCAGATCCATCGAATAGGCGTGTCTTCTTAACAGAGAACCACCGATAGCTAGGCTTCATATCTTTTCTCACATCGCCCTTCTTAAATTTCGCAACAGCATTCGGATTATTCTTTCCGCAGAACTTTCCTGTGCTACTATCGACATACTGAGTCTTTGTATAAGTCGGATATACTTCCTTTTCCATTTCATACATAAAACGATCACAGAACCAGAAACGGATCAAAAAAGCACTTTTCATCGTGTAATGAAAAGCAAACCACTTAATTCCTTTATTTCCATTTGTAACCTTATTAGCGAAAGAAATAGCTACCCTCTTTGTACTCTCATAATTATGAAAGCCTCTTGGCAACATTAAAGTGATACAAGTGCCATAACGATTGTTCTTATATTGTTTCCCTATTTCTTCATTTTCTTTAATGTACTGCTTTAAAAATTGACTAAAACCTAAAGAATTAAGTGGAGAACAACATAGTAAAGCTAGTCCTCTCATCTTTTTTCTTTTTGCTCTTTTCTTGCCTAAAATAATATCCTTAGCTCTTCTTACTGGTTCTATTCTTACAAATCCTCTATATTCCTTACCTGAAGTGTTACATAATATCGTCATTCCATCCGAATTAACATCCATATTTTTTCTTATTTTCCTTCCTATCTTTAGCTCATTTCCTAATTTGTACCATAAACTTAATGTCCCAGCTGTCATAAATACGCAACATCGTGTTGCTTTTTTCTCTGGAAAAAATTTTGAGAAGAAAACATCTATTTTTTAACTTTTTAGACAGTTTTCTTCTTTTCAAGTCTTATTATATGTCAAAGCTACAAAGAAAGCAACAAAAAAAATAGGATTTCTCCTATTTTGTTTCGATTGGAAATTCGGGGAATGGCTCCATGAAGATAAATGTCCAGTAGACCGTTCCATATCGTTCTGCTGATAGCTGTTTTGCTAAACGGCTTGTAATCAGCTTTAGCGTGATAGGATTGATTTCCGTGGACGCTACAGTTGGCACCGCAAACATCCGTAGTCCTCTATCTTCCTTATAAATCCATGCGAAGCCAGTTTCTACTCTGAGTATATCTAGGATCAAAGCTTCTGGACCATATAATTCTTCATCAAACATGGATTGATAATCTTCACAATGGTCATTGCCTACAAATACCTTTTGTACACCATCAGGTAAACTGATTACATGCTTTGCTGCGAAATTTCTGAAGTCCTTTTCTGTCAATTTCGCAGGAAGGTAGAATCCAAATCCTGTTTCGATCATCGGGATCTCTTCAAGTTCCACCGTCTTATTTCCGACCTGATATTTATTCGTAAGTGCCTCTTTTAACAAACGCTCTTTATCAATGATGTCATCTTTAGGTAAAATCTCTTGACTTGAGTATAAGAACTTGTAGCCATCTTCAGCCACGAATTCTCCTTTTGTGATCATATCTCTAATCGTCTTATCAAATCCCATTTTTAGGATATCATCTGTATCTGTAGTCACATTGATCGGACAAAAGCCATTTAGCTGCTGGGCAAACATAACACAAACAACAAACTTCTTTAAAGATGTTCCAAATTCACTTGAGACAATGAACATCGAAACCTTGTTTTTGGCAAACATGATCGAAGTTACCTTCTCTACAGATACAGGGAAAGAAAATGTTGATTGCATAATTTCTTTCATGTATATTTCTCTGCTCTTAACATTTTCTTGAATTGTATTGATACTCTCAAGAATCGCCTTCTTCATTGTCGCAACAAATTCTTTTGGATCCAACATTTCTTTAACAGAACTTAATCGGATCTCTGCATCCTTTGTGATAGATGGATAACCACATGCCTTTACAAGCTCATTCAATGTTATATAGTTGTACGCATTATTAGCAAACTTTCGAAGCATCTGCATCGTTGGTTTTGGTCCATTCCCATTTAATAATTTACTGATAGTACCTTTTGATACCCCACAACTCTCTGCAAATTGTGTAATTGTTCTTGGTTTCATTGCAATTCTTAATAATATTTTAAAATCTTCCATATTTATTTTCCTTTTCTTGTTATTTTTCTAATTCTAAACCTAAAATTCAATTTGGGACGTGTCATATATACGCAGCATCGTGCTGCTTTTTTCTCTTGAGAAAATTTTAGAAGAAAATGCCTATTTTTTAAGCTTTTAGACGATTTCTTCTTCCTGGTTTTTATTATATACCAAGCCTACAAAGAAAACAATGAGTAAATGGCTTAATAACAAAAAAGAAGAAATTAACCTAGTCTTTCTTCTTCTTTAAAACGTTGTCCAGTACGACTTTGCCGAATCCGACCAAGACGATAAGTCCACTTAGTTCTGCAAAGATGCCGTTTGACAATGCGATTCCTAATAACATGATAGCAAATCCAATTTCGCTTTTCATTTTTTTCTTTTCTCCCTTCTGAATTTTACTTTAACCGATATGATCAGCTATTACAACAAAAGCTGAAAGACAACAAGAGACGAATGCTAAGAATAACATTAATATTCCAATCGCCATATCTTCTTCTTTGTTTGTACTGCAAAACATAGCTACGAACAGATTTGAGCATGGAAATAACAATGCTACTAATCCGATTGCCAAATTGCCTTTGATTAACATCTCTTCGCTTTGCAGTAAATAGCTGGCAATATATACAATGGCTGTAATCAGCGACCATGTTATCCAAACAATCTTTTTCTCTTTTTCTGTATCCATATTTCACCTTCTCTTACAAAAACTTCTGCATAATAATCAGAATAATCAGAGATGATCCAGCAAGCATTACTGATGTGACTTCCACAAAGAACATCTCTTCATTGTTTTTCTTCAACAAGATGAACTCAAGTCCATCTTTGAAAGGAATGATAGTAAATCCTAGTCCAAGAATAACGGACACAACTTTGATGATCACTATGTTCTGAAATGTAATTGATAATACTATAGCCACTGATATCGTAATCATCCAGCTAGTTATCATTAAGTTTTTAATCTCATCTGTTCTCATATCTGCCACTTCCTTTCTATACTTTTATTATATGCTAAAAAGAAAGTAATGTCAAGAGAAAAAAAGAGCGTTTTATCGCTCTTCTTTTGTTGCAGATTCTTTTGCTTTATTGACAATATTCTCTTTTGCTGTCTTGCCTAATCCGTCTACAGAAATCTTCTTTTCTGCATTCTTGATCAGATCCTGTACGTTAGCAACCTTGTTAACTGTCTTTGTAGCTTGATTTGCAATGCCTTTGGCTGCTTCTACACCTTTTTTGGCAACAACTACCTTGCCTGCTACTGGAACGGCTACAGCAGCCTTTTCTGCTGCCTTCTCAGCGGCTTTTTCAGCTGTCTTTGCAGCAGTCTTTTGTACCGCCTTAGCAGAAGCTTTCTGGATCGTATCCTTAGCCTTATTGACACCCTTCTTGGCAATTTCCTTTGCCTTTTCAGCTGCCTTTGTCTTTGCCTTATCTACTTCTGTCTTGATAGGGCTTTTTTTGTAAATATCTTTTGCTGTCTTACCAGTTTGGTGTTTTGCCATCTGCTTTGCATTTTTTTCTAGTTCTTTTTCTTGAGCTTCCTTCTTTAAGCCTTGAAGAGCTTGCTTAGCAAGATCAGAACCTACGTTTTCCATTCCCATGTTATTCACCTTTATCTTTCTTTGCCGATATCAATATTCTTGATCGGTGCAGCCTTTACTGGGGCTGACTTTGCTGCTTCTGTTGCTTTTGAAATTGTTGAAGAAACATCTTTAACAAGTGGTGGCTTTACTTTGTTGGCAACCTTGTTGATGTCACGTTCGCCTTTCTTCATAGATGGACCAGACCACATTGTTGCATCATCCTTGCTTCTAGTAATATTCTTATTCTTCATTCGCTTCTTTTCCTGTTGAATAAGTTTTGTTGGATTCTTCTTTAGCTCAGCTTCTTTCTTGGCTTTTTCTTCAATGCCACCTGCCTGCAAAGCCTTGTTGGTTAATCCTTCTTTCAACTTGAAGGCTGACTTAATTACTGTAGTCTTAAATTTATTAAGGCTTCTTTCGATGTCAGACTTCATTGGAAGTAAGGACATGTCGTTTGAAATATTTTTGATTGTATTTCCAATTACTCTTCCAGCTCCCTTGAAGAATCTTCCGATACTTCCAAAGAAACCTCCGTTGTTATTTTCGCTCATTTTTTTCTGCTACATAAAACATACTTAAATGTATATTTTATAACTCCTTTCTTTTTTTATGTTTTAAAAATATGCGTTTATCGCTCTTCAGCATCTTTTTCAATTGCTTGATGCTTCGTAGTTAGATCGGGCGATGCAACTGAAAGTTGCAACACTTCTTTTGGTTCGATTTCAAATACTCTGTTGTATCCATCATCAGATCTTCGGTAAACTTCAACAGATTTTCCAAAAATTTCATCTTCATTTTTCGAAGTACCAATTTCCGATAGCCATTCACCGCCATATTTGAGTTCTCCATTAATCAGAACCTGTTCGTATTCTAATTCGCACAAAGCTCCATATAAAGAATCTTTAAATTCAGGCTCACTTTCTTCTTTTTGAACAGCAACCTTATGCCACTTCACAAAGCTTTCAACCTCTCTCTTTGCCTCTTTAAGAGACGTTCTGTCCAAATCCCAAGTGGTAAAATCGTCTTCAATCATGTTACTTTGTAAGTCGATGGTAAAGGTGTAATCATCATCTTGAAACTCGACAGAAGCATAAACGTCTTTGTCTACATTTTCAATAAACTTTGCAAACTCTTCTACTTCTATGTCATTTGGTATATCAAGTGTGTGTTCTACTTGTTTAGAAATCAAATTAATTAGACTGTCTGCTTGTTTATTTGTTGGCAGCTGGCGTTTAATTTCATGGTTTCTTGCGTCTACTATTATTTTTTCCCGTAATTTTTCAGGAAGAAGGTCTATCTCTTTACCGTTGACCGTTAAAACAGCTCTTGGCTTAGTGTAAAATATCTCATCAGACTCGGGTTCTCTCCAATCTGGGGGGACAACTCTTCTATAAATTTCCTTTCCCTTACTTGTTCTAATTAAGCCTTCTTTGTAATAATTCACATCTGTCAACAAGTGCCAATTGTTGTCGTAGTAATCCCCTGCGTCTTCTATGCTTGTGAATTTATCTGCATTCTTTTGTACCCATCTGTTTCTTGAACCTTTCTCTAAGTATTCTAATCTGTCGCTGAACTCTGTTGCCATGTCATACTCATAATCATTTGTATGAGAGATCATCATCTCAGCTTCAAAGGGGAATCTTCCGTAATCAAGACCCAGATTTCTCATGTGGATTGGAGGGGTTATTTCTGCGATTTCAGTTTCTGGTCCTAATTCAGTTCTATAAAGTTTTGATCCTGGCACAATTTTAAGCTTAATGTGCAGGTCCTCATCCTTTTGATAGTCGTCACTATGCACTTCGTCACCGTTAAACACTTTTTCCATAAATGTTTCTTTTGGAATCGTACATTCAAAATTTCCATGCAGTCTAGTTAAAACAAGATCACTTAGTCGTTCATATTTTGCCATCAACTCAAGATCTTTCATGTCATCACTTCTTTTAATGTCATTCTCAAAATCATCATTATGACTGGAACTCATTTTTCTTAAAGATATTTTTCCCATAAGATTCTTTTCCTTTCATCGTCCGATCGGTCTATCAATTGTGCGTTGTGCCTGTTGGAATATTAGTGCGAGCAGGCTATCTGCCTGTCGGTTGTTGAATGGTGCCTCGACTGCCTTAGAGATTACTCTACGTTCAATCGTTTCTCTTTGATCTTTTGATAATTTCGTCATTTTTTGTTTCATCTTTTCTGGAACTTCAGCAGGCACGGTAATTTTGCGATCCTCCCATGCGGCGATTTTTGCAACGACTTCTCTTCCCTCATCTGAGTCTATTGTAAATAGTTTGTCATTGATCTTGATAAGCACTTCTGGTTTCATGTAGCAAAAACGCTCATCATAAAGTTCATCCTTATCAATGGGTTCGTCTTTATCTGCACGTGTAAAACGCTCTGCTGTTTTCTTTTTTTTCTCTTCAGCCATTTCTAAGATTCCTTTACGTGGAGGTGAAATTTCGCTTTCTAACATGTTCTCTTTGAAATAGTTTACACTTGTTAAGAATCTCCAATTATCCGCATAATAATCTATTGCTTGTTCTAAGTCATTGAAACATTCCTTATTCGATTCGTACCAATTTGCAAATGATTGGTTTTCAAGTCTATTGATATGGGCACAAATGTCAAAAAGTCCATCACGTTCATATTGATTGATTCTACCTAAATCTCCGAGTTCCACCTGAAGGCAAGGATCGACTTTTAAATTAGGGTCTATCGGATCTGACGGGTCAAAACAGCGAGCATTTATTCTAAAACTGTTTGATTCGCTACTTTTCATTGTTTCCATACCAAGAAATCCTGATGGGATAATCTGTACTTCGATCTTTACATCTTCTCCCGTTAAGAAACTGAGTCGTTGTTTATTGTTATATTCTCGTCCTGACTTTGTGAAAGAATTTAAAACCTTTTTTGCAAATTTTTCTTCTGGAATAGTAAATGAGAAATCACCGTTGAAATTTTTTAAGACCATATCTATTAATTGATCTCTACTCATGTTGTTTCCGACGTATCCGCCTTCTTCATCTCTGACGATCATATTTCTATATCCATCTTTCTTCATGGCATCTTGAAACTTTTTGATCATCTTGACAGATTCTTCTCTGTTTTCTCGCTTCTCTTTTTGTTTTTCAAACATCGTTTCTAAATTGATTCCACTCATATTTTTCACCGTCCTTTCTAAGAGTGTCTTTTTCTCTTTTTTCTGCTATCTTGCAATATAAAACTTGCCTCTTTTAACATACTTGGATCAAAGCCTTCTTTTTTCTCTACGACTTCCTTTTGTCCTAGGTTTTTATCTAGGTCTACTCTTTTAAAACTGCCATCTGAATTTAGCTTTGATTCACTTAATATCTTGCTATTTTCTTGCGGAGAAAAAAATGCAGTTCTTCCAGTTTTGATGTTCCTATAAATTTCTTGTTTCTTTAATTTAAAATCTACAAAATTGTTTGCAATATACATGGCAGCTTGGAAGAAGGGAATCGGTTCATCTTCGTTATGGCAAAGGTAAGTATATATCTTACCATTTTCTTTATCTGCCAATATTTTTATGTAGGATTCTTTATCATCAATTGTGATCGGAACGATTGCTGGCACGCCGTATGTGATTGTCATATCACCAAGTTTTGCAAGTTCTAATATAGCTAGGCTCTCTTTATTTTCGTCAAATTCTCTAATAGCATATAAAAATTCATATTCAAATTTTGTTTGGATCTGTTCTAGTGTTTTGATCATCTTTGCACTGCTGACACATATCTCATCTCGATTTCCTACTTTTACGACGAAACGATTATGCTCTAGCGTGTATCTGACCATCATCTCTTCATCATTTGCATCAACAAGATCAATTTCGATTTGAATCGGCTGTCCAATTTCTCTTAGAATCACTCTAATATATCGCCAATAACATATACAAGATTTTTTAAACATAGGTTCGTTAGTTTTGATATCAGATGTTGGTTTGTAAGTCTGCATTTTTCTTCCTCCTGTTCTTTACTTATTATGCCATTTTTACAAAAGAAAAGAGGTGTGAACCTCTTCTTTTATTGTTTTGTTGATTTTTTTACTAAGAGATATCCAGCCATCACGAGTGATACAACCGTTGTCACAAAGGATAATGCCAGGTTGCCTCGTACTCCAGTTTCGATCTCGGTATGCTTTGTGGCTACTTTTTCTTCTGCATCTTTTGCGAAAACATAGAGAACATTGCCATTGTCATCTACGTCTTTATGATCAAAGTGGTATCCATTGAATTCGCCTTGCGATCCGATTTCTTCTGCAATTGTATATGGCTTTAATACGTTGCCATCAACATCCTCCCAACGAGTTGAATAATATTTTACGAGCGAATAGACAAAATTTACTTCATTTGCAGATTCAACTTTTTCTTTGAAACGATATCCAGAAATCTCTTTTGGCTCTGGGTTTGTTTCTGTTGAATGGATGGAATCGTAAATATGATTTCCATTTTCGTCTACGTAGTTAATAATAAATCCAGTTGCCTCGTTGTTTCCTTGGTGTGGAGCTGGTGTCTCTTCTGTGGGTTTAGATGGATTTGCAGGTGTTACTGGAGCTTCAGGCTCTGGTGTAGGCGTAGGTGCGACAGGTGTTTCTGGTTGTTCTGTTGGAGTAGAAGGAACTGCTGGTGTAGGCTCAGCTGGCGTTTCTTCTGGTGCTACAGGATCAGTTGGTTGCTCAGGAGCTGCAATAGTGCCTTCTCCTTCTTCGATTTCTCCTGCTGTAAACTGTCCAACTGTAGCCATGCCCTCGTCTGCTAGAACCAATGTTGGTTTTAGTGCCATTGCGGCGGTCATCGTGAAAATGAGTGATGTAGTAGTGATAATTTGAAGCTTTCTATTATTTTTCATAAAAATTTTCCCCTTCTTTTATTTCATTATATTCTTTTTAGAAAATTTTGGTCAAGCAAAGAAAAGAAAAGATGGAATGTATCCACCAATTCTTTTTTACTTTTCTAATAAGCCCAGTAACTCTTTAATTGGTCGTTCGCCAAATTTATCTACTGTCTGATTACACACGTATACTTTCTGAGTCTGATCCTGCGTCTTACTTACCAAGATACAGTAGGCAATGTCTGTATTTGTATTAAATTCAAGATGAAGTCTGTCTAGTTCTTTTTCTTCGACTTCGTAGATGTCATAGGATAATTCTTTAACTCCAAGAAGATTAGCGGCGAACTCCAGTGATGGCTTGATCATTTCGAATTCTTTATCTGTTAATAAACCTGATAAAATCTCTTGATTGATGTTTTTCACAAATGGTTCGTCTCTAGTTAAGTAAATTTCGACCATTTCTTTATTTCTTTTTTTGATCCAAAACATTTCCTCACCGACTTCCGTTTGCAATTTCAGAGAGGAGTGTTTTCCAAAGAGCATCATCTCCAGAAAGATTGAATGCCTGAGCATAATCTTTGCATAATTGTGAATCTACTGTAATGCCAAGCTTTTCAGACAATGCACGTAATACCATTTCTTTATCAATGTTTTTGAATACGTATTCGTACATCTGGTCGTTATATTCTTCCTCTGTTAATTGGGACTTGTACTTCTCGATCGGACCAAACTTGCCTTCAATGTCTGCTTGAAACTTATTCTTTAAATCATCAATTACAGCCTGTGGATAGTATTCGATCTTGGAACCAGAAACAATGGCATTCTTTAATGATCTTTCATTGGAAACGATTGCCGAGTCTTTATCCTGATCTCTTAACATTTCCTTTGCTTTTGCAATGTCTTCAGCAGATGGTTCCTTTGTTTTAGCAATCTGTACTACCTTAACATGATAGTCAACCTTTAATCCTCTAACATCTTTGTTCCAGTAATCTTCTGGATAAGTAATTGAGAAATCCTTTTCTTCATTTTGATGCATTCCCACGATCTTTTCTTCTGCTTCTCTTGGTAGATTTGAGCCATTTCCTAGAGCGACGTTTTCACCGCCCTTTTTAAAGGATACATTTGGCAAGTCTTCTCCATTGAATTTTGCTGTTACCTGACACCATACTTGATCACCAAGTTCAGCTTGGAAAGAATCGTCCTTAACTGGATTTGCATGGATAGCATCATTTAATTTTACATAAACGATAGCTTCTTCATCTGTTGGTTCCTTTACCTTTCTTTTTTCATATTGGATATTTTTAAGATCTGGTAATGTTACGTAATCTGATTTAAAGTCTCCTTCCACAATCGCCGTTCCATTTGGAGCAATAGAGTCCCCTTCTTTATATTTCTTTTCTGGTGCATCCTGTTTCTTTTCTTCAATTACATTTAAGTTTCCTTCTTCGCTTGCTGTCTTATTTTTGCATCCTGTAAATAATAGTACCGTTCCTAGTAAAGCAAATTTTCCATATTTAATAATCTTGTTCATATCTTCTTCCTTTTCTTGTTTTTTATTCACATCATTCACTTATATTATGCAATTTCTGATGTAAAACATGATAGAAACAAGAAGAAAAAATAAAAAACAGGCTATAAAAGCCCATTTTATCGTTCGTCATAATCACTTTGTTCGTGGATCCGTTTGTATTCGTCAGCGTTTTCTTGTCTAATTTCTTCCTGTTCTAACATATTATTATTATCGACTTCAATCTGTAAGAAGTCGTTCTGATCATTTCTTTCTTCTTCATCTACAAAGTCTTTGTGATCAGAAGCATCTTCAACGTCCCACTTATCATCTACTTTCTTTTCTTCCTTACGGTACTGTCTTATTACGTTATCATTTGTTAGTTTTACATTTTGAGCCAACGTTCTCGCTCTTTGCATTTCGATGTCTGCCAGTTCTTGGAGGTTGATTTTATTTGTCATTATGGAAAATTCCTTTCTTTTTCTTTCCTTTATTTTGTTATTTTTACTCAAAAGAAAAAGGTAGTTAATTTCTACCTTTCTAGTTATTTGCAAAATATTCTTCTCTAAACTTCTTTATTGACGTATTCATGAGTTCTTCTCTACTGTAAATACGCTTTTTTAGAAATTTATAAGCCAGCTCATTCATGACCCCAATGCCCACAAACAATGCTTTAGGGTTATGCCCCTGCACCTTTGTAATCTCTTCGCTGATCATGTCATTTGCCATTGTAAATTCAAACATTTCTTGTACGGAACCATATAAGACAATACGCTCTAATAATCTTCTTTCTATCTTTCTATCCATTATTTGCACCTACTTTCTATCTGAAGAATGTCACAGTGTCTGCGGCGTCAATGTAGGATTTCGCTTGATTTACAAGCTCCATCGCTACAGAAACGATAATGATGAGAGAAGTACCAAGGAAGGATACATTCACGTTAAATACACCTTCTAATGCGTAGGAAGCGATGCTTAATAAGATGAGCCCCACTGCTCCAATAAATACGACATACTTCAATACGTTTCTAAGATACTTTTCCGTAGGACTTCCTGCACGGATACCTGGAATCGTAGCACCAGACTTCTTCAAGTTGTTTGAAACCTCTGCTGCATTAAAGGTAATCTCTGTATAGAAGTAGGCGAAAGCAATCATTAGAATAATGAAAGGAATCACGCCTAATGTATACTTCATATTCTGGATATTGAACCATTTACTCGGTGTTAATACGTGAACGATACGAGATAATGTTGTTGGTGCTTTTTCTCCTAGTAAGGCAGATACAAATGAGAATCCAGAGAAAATTGTCGTTACGAAAATTACTGGCATGACACCACCTGTGTTGACCTTTAAAGGAATATTGGATGATTCACCACCTACAAAACGTCTTCCTTGCATCTTTTGGGAATATTGGACAGGGATCGGACGCTCTGCATCGTTTAATACGATCGTATAGGTAATAAATAGCGATACAACAAGAATGATTGCAATAATAGCAATGATTGCTAACACAATAGGCTTGTCTGTAACAAAACGCTTGTATAACACAATCATATCTCTTGGTAATCTGGATACGATATTTAATAACAATACGACAGAGATACCGTTGCCAATTCCCTTTTGGGTAATCTTGTTGCCTAAATAAATTAGGATATTTGAACCAGTTGCAAGAGACACAGAGGCTATTGCGATATTCATCCACGTAGCAGGAATGATTCCTTGACGGCTAAAGCCAATTGACATAATGATAGCTTCAATGACAGCTAAGAATACTGCAATAAATTGAGTATACTTCTCTAATTTCTTTCGTCCAGTTTCTCCATCCTTTGCTAGTTGCTCTAAACGAGGAATCGCAATCGTTAAAAGCTGGATTACGATAGATGCTGAGATATATGGGGCAATGCTTAATGCAAATACCGACATTGTAGATAGTCCACCGCCTGTTAAAGTATTAAACAGTGATAATGGGGAATTATCTGCAAACATATTTTTGAGGATCTCTGCATTAGCTCCAGGGACCGAAATCTGAGTGATGATTCGGATAAATACCACCATCATCAATGTATATAAAATTCTATTTCTAAGTTCTTTATTTTTAATTAAATTTTTCATAATTTTTCTCCTTTATTTTTCTGCCTTTTCCGTAATTAGATCTGAGATGTTGTAGAACTTGTTTGGCTCTACTTCTGTACCAAAATACTCCACTTCTTCTTCGTAATATCCACCGCTGAAATCCTTTTCAAATAACTTGCTGTCTCCCGTTTCCTTCCATAATCGAATTGAACCATTTTCTGATATATATTCTACTGCAATCACATTATATTCAATAAGCATTTCTGCAAAGAATCTTTTCAGTTTACATGGGACATCGATAATATGGTCTGGAAGCACCCTTTCTTCTATTGATTTCTTTTCAATTTTCTCTTTCGCATCATTGCTAAAACCTTTTTGCCCTGGAATGCTTCTAATAAAGAATGCACTGAGCAAAAACAATCCAAGTGAGATAGGTGGAACAGGGAAAATAAACTGAATGAAAAATTCCCTGAATTCTTTTGTGGTCGTTCCTGCCCACTCTAGGAAGGCTTCTTCATTTATAGCCGCTGCACATCCTATTGTTATAATTACTGAAAAAATAAACACAAAAATCAACAAAAGAGGTATTATATATAAAGCATCTGGGACGCTATTTATATTTGCGAATAACGCTCCTTTTAGACCGTAGGTATACTTTCCGATGATTCTCTTCTGCTTTTTCAATGGCATGATCTTATCATCTATACATTGCTGTGTAAACGCCATTTTGCCTACTGTTTTTAGGTGTTCAGCTTTTGCCTTCTTATATTCTTCCGCCTTTCTTCTGGTCTCTTTTTCTGCTTCAGAATCAATATATTCTGCAACATCGAATGGAAGTCTTGCCGATGTCGCCTCTTCTAAGCTCATTTTTTGTCCTGCCATACTTTTTATCCTCTCTTTTACTTTCTCATTATACCATAACAGTATTACATTTTCAATTCTTTAAAGAAAATATATTCTAAAAAAGAAAAGAAGAGTTTTTGGCTCTTCTTTTTATTTATTACTTTCTCTTTTTGAATACGAATAAGCTTGTCGCTAGTGCAGCAATAGCTGTGAGTGCATAACCGAATATATTTGTTCTAGCACCTGTTTCGATAACGTTGCTCTTTGCAGATGTTTCCTTCTTCGTCTCATTTTTTGTTTCTGCAGGATTCACCTGGTTTTTCTTGTCTTCTGGTTTATTTGTATCTTCAGAAGGCTTAACATCTTCTGCAGTTAATCTTTCGTATTTTGCATATAATGTCAGATCTTCAGATAAAACATACTCTGGATTAGCTGGTGTCTTCATTTCTGGATCAGAATAAATTCCAACTAACTTGAATCCCTCGATGTTCAACAGATATCCCTTTTCGTCTACTTGGAAACCATTGTTCACGACAATCTTTCTATCTTTCAAGAATGTCCAGGTCCAGTCATTGTGTCCCTCTACATTTGGCTTAATTGTAAACTTCTTGCCTTCAATCTTGTCATCAGAAGGTTTGGCTGGATCAGCTGGATTTACAGGTTTTTCTGGCTCTGGCTTAGTAGGATCAACAGGCTTAACTGGGTCTACAGGCTTCTCTGGTTCAGGTGTAGGTTTTGGATCCGCTGGTGTTACTGGTTTAGTTGGATCTACAGGGTTTACTGGCTTCTCTGGTTCTGGAGTAGGAGTAGACTTTGGATCTGCTGGATTTACAGGTTTAACTGGTTCTACAGGTCTAACTGGTTCCACTGGCTTCTCTCCTGGCTTAGAAGGCTCTACTGGTTGAACTGGTTTTTCTGGTTCAGGTGTAGGTGTTGGTTTTGGATCTGGAGTAGGGGTAGGCTTTGGATCTGGTTTAGCAGGGTCTACAGGTTTCACTGGATCTGCTGGATTAACAGGTTTTGCAGGATCAGGTGTTACAACAGGCTTTTCTGGCTCTGGTGTAGGAGTTGGCTTAGGTTCAGGTGTGGGTGTAGGCTTAACAGGTTCTGAAGGATTTGCATCTTCAACCTTGTCAAACTTCGCATACACGATCGTATCAGCCTTAATTGGCTTACTCCAGTCATATTCCTTTGTCATTTCTTTATCTTCGAAATAGCCAATGAATTTATATCCCTTTGGAGCTGAAGTATCAGTTGGCTTCTTAACTGTAGAGCCACTATTTACTTCTAACTTATCAAATTCAACATTTTCGATGTTTGCCTTGATTTCAAAACTGTATTTTGCAACTTCTTGCTTTGTAAACTTCGCATATACAGTTGTATTTTCTGTAATTGGCTTGCCCCATCCTGTATATGGTTGTGTCATTGCTTCATCCTTGAAGAAACCATCGAATGTGAAGCCTTCTGGTGCGTTTACTGTTGGTTCCTTAACGGATGTATCACTAGCAACCTTTGCTGAAGAGAACTTTGCTTCTTCAACATTTGACTTGATGATAAAGTCATATTGAGCCTTATCTTCTCCAGTGGATGGAATTTCTGTTTTTGAATATTTCGCATATACTACAGTATCCTTTTGAACTGGCTTGCTCCAATCGTATGGTTGTGTCATCTCACGATCAGCGAAGAAGCCATCGAATGTGTATCCTGCTGGCGTTTTGACCTCTGGCTGTCTAATTACTGTTCCGTATGCTACAGTTTTTTGTGGTTCAGTCTTTACAGCGTCAATGTTAGCTGAAATATAGAATGTTACATCGTTCTTTACGTAATTTACATATACAGTTGTATTTTCTGTGATTGGAGCATTCCAATCAAATGGTTGAGTCATTGCCTCATCCTTATAGTAGCCCTCTACATTATAAGGACCATCTGTAATATGAGGCTGCTTTAATGTTGAACCATTCTTAACAATAATAGTATCTTCATTTGAGTTTCTACCAGAATCATCTCTTCTGACTCTTCCTTCTCTTGCTTCTACAAATGTTACAGAGCTTGTATTTGCACGAGAAGCACTTGTATCAAATTTCTTCAAATATACAGTTCTATTCTCGTATAACGATGCTCCCCAATCTAAATATGGTGTTGTCATTTCTCTATCTTCGAAATAACCGCCTGCACCATCATAGGATACCTTGACGCTCTGTCCTGGATCAATATAATCTTTTTCACTCTTTGTCTTTTCTGGGATTTCGTTTCCGTTAGCGTCAACTGTGATATTTACAGTTTCAACGTAAACCTTCTTAGATGTGAACACATTGTATTTAGCATAGAATGTCATATCTTTTGTTACTGGTTGATCAAGGTCTTGCTTGTATGCAGGTATCTTCATTTCTGCGTCCTTATACAATCCTACATACTCATACATACCATCTTCTAATGAAATCTTTGCTTCTGGCAACTTCAACTTACCATTTTCTTCAACTTCTACAGTATCGTACTTAACCTTGTCAGTATTTGAAATAACCTTTACAGTATACTTCTTTACCTTCGGCGTTTCTGGTGTCGTAGGACTTGTTGGAGTCGTTGGTGTTGCTGTTGTAGTATTTCCTCCCGTTGCTTCTTCAGCCATTACGACTGTTTGTGCAAGTGGAGATGCTACAGTTAATGCACTTGTTCCTAAGAGCATCGTGCGAAAAATCTTTTTCTTTGCGTTTTTCAAAATAAAATTCTCCTTTTTCCCGCTTTTGCGTTCACCACCTATTATGCCATTTTCAAGCAAAAAAAGATAAGAAAAAGAAGAAATTTTTAAATCTCTTCTTTAGATATATTTCAGTTTTTTATTCTCAAAATCAGCTGGAAATGCATAGCTTTCGATATTTCCATCGACACGAAGTTGGATCGTGTTTCCTTTGTAACTTACAACCGTTCCAACTCTTCCATCTGCAAGTTGTACCTTTGTTCCTGCCAATTTTCTAGTGATTGCTGGAGCAAATTTTTCTTTATAACGCTTTAGAGTTTGCAGCATGAATTCAGATTCATTTCCGCAGCTTGTTATAAATAGATAATCCTTGGCTCTTGTCATTGCGACATAGAGAATTCTTCTTTCTTCTTCTTTTTCTGCCTTCTCTATCGCATTTTTACTTGGTAGTATTCCATCATTAACGCCGATCAAGAACACAACTTTCCATTCACAGCCCTTAGAACGGTGCATCGTTGTAATGCATACGCCCTCGCTATCATTCTTATCATTTTCTTGACGGATCATGTAAGTGACTCTATTTGCGTAATCCAACCATTTTCCGACTGTTTCATACTTCAAGGCATCATTCTTCAGTTTTTCATAATCTGCCATCGTTTCATCAACATCACCATTTTTAAATTCTGTAGAATCTTTCAGATATTTTCTGTATCTGAGCTTCTCTAAACCATTGAATACTTTTTCGCATGGTGTATCTCGATTAATTTCTCCTGGTCCAAACCAGTTGATCAAGTCAAAAATAGATTTTTCTGCGGTTGCATATTTCCATGCGTCTGGTTCATTCTTGATATATTGGATAGCATTTAATAAGGCATCTGTATTGTACTCAACTTCTAAGAATGGCTGTTGCTTTAAGAATCTATTTGGTCTATTTAAGACATGCAGCAAGTTTTTATGGACGCTCTTACCCATAGACAAATCAATATAAGACTTGATATCTTCGAAGATGTAATCTTCATAAACAGATTTTATTTCTTCGGTAGAATCGTATGGGATACGAGCTTCAGACAATGCCTGCACAGGACCATCTGCTTGTCGATTGTTTCGAACTAACACAGCCATATCCTTGAAGGCGATTCCTCTTTGATGCATTAACTTGATTCTGCCTACAAGATCGTGCATCTCTGCCCCACGGCTTTGATAACTATTATATTGGATATGACCTCGTTCTCCATTCTTTCCACGTTCAGAAATAAAGTCCTTTGGGAATCGTTTGATATTCTGCGTGATTAAAGTTTCTGCAATATTCACGATATTTTGTGCTGAACGGTAGTTTGTTGACATATAGATGGATGTGGCATTTTTAAAATCCTTATCGAAGTTCATCATGATGCTTGAGTTAGCACCTCTAAAGGAATAGATGCACTGGTCGTCATCTCCTACGACACAAATATTCTTTGTTCGTTGAATAAGCCCATACAGAATGTCACGCTGGATCTCATTGGTATCCTGATACTCATCGACCATGATGTAATCAAATCTCTGTTGCCATTTCTTTAATATCTTTGGATTTTCAACAAACATTCTTTGGCATTGTGTCAGCATATCATCGAAGTCGATTCTATTTGTTATCTTCTTTTCATTTTCGTAAGCTTTATACACCTGTATAAAGTAGCTTGTCTCACAAGATTTCGCTTTGTACGTTTTTAAATTTACATAATTGTTTTTGATTAATGAAATTTCATTTAAAATATTCTTCGTTAATTCCCAAGCGTCTGCAACGGTCGGATCATTTTTAATATAATTCAAAATAAAATCACGTTTTTCATTTTCACTAATGATATTTTCTTGCGTATAGCCATACTCTTCTTTTAAGATCAAAAGACATAATCCATGGATGGTTGAGAAGTTGACACCACCCTGTTCGCCAAATTTCTTTTTGTATCTGGCTTCCATTTCGTCGGCAGCCTTCTTGGAGAAAGTTACCATTAAAACTTTTTCTGGATCGACACCTTTTGAAATAATATTTCCAATTCTATTGATCAATGTTGTTGTTTTTCCAGAACCTGGACAGGAAATTAAAATTACAGGTCCTTCTGTTGTATTGATTGCTTTTTCTTGCGATGGATTTCGTTTTAGCTTTTCCATTTTTTAACCTTCTCCTTTCTTATCTTTAGAGTGAGAACCATTTTGAGAAGAACGATTCCGATTTTTGTGTTTCTTCTTGTTTCTTCTGTGGAGCGGCTTTTTCTTCAGCCTCACGTCTTTCTTCTGCCTTACGCTTTTCTTCCTCAATTCTCTTCTTTTCTTCTTGTTGCTTCTTAAAATCTTCTACTATTTTTTCTTGTTCTTTTAGTGTTTTACAGCTAAAGAACTTATTATGCTTTTCTCTTTCTATTTTATGTTCTTCGAGTGAAGCACGACATGGAGCAAAGAAGGATGTCTTATATTTCCCTCTTCCAACGTGCACTGGATGCTCTCCAGCATAGTATCTAGGGTAAGCCTCTAATTCAGTGCCAACGATTTGTTCTAATTCTTGATAACGGGCAAAACGTTCTGCCTTCGAAGAGAATTCATATTTCTTTTCATCGCCATATTCTAAAAACGAATCTGGGTTTTCTCTTCTGTATTTTTCAATTTCTTCTGGAGTTGATTTTAAGCCTTTGAACAAAAATAATCTTGATAATCTGTTTTTTTGTTTTTTGAACAGTAGTTCCTTGAGATAACCTTTCATATCATCTGTTAGTTCTTTTGGATCTGGTTTTATTTTTGCTATTTCTGCAAAGTATTCTTTTGATTCTGGGGTTGCAAATAAGCCTCTTTTCTTCATTGCAACATCAAGAATTTTTTCAAATCTATCTTCTAACATCAATTCAGAAACCATCATCCCCCGACACATTTTATCAGAGTCTGTCGGGTAAAACTTACCAGTTCTCGCATACAGTCCTAATGTATATCTATAATCGTTTATATCCATATTATCAAAAATAGACTGCATTGTAATTGGAGGGAAAGCTTCTTCGAGCGTGAGCTTACCAGAGAGAATATCCTCATAAACTGGAGTCGGTTGTAGAACTCCGATTGTATTTCTTTCTATTCTCTTCTTTTCATACTCTTTGTTTCTTTCGTATTCTTCTCTTCTTCTTTCTTTTTCTTCCTGTTCTACTTGTTCATCTATTCTAACTTTTGTAGCCTTTCTTTCACTACTTACTTTTTGAGAAATCTTATCGCCCGTTACCATTGGGAATTCTTTTTTGATGTGTTCTTTTAGGTCGGAAAACACATAAACATCTTCTACTGTATATGTTCTTCTTCTGTAAAAATCATCAACAAGTTCAAGAAGCTTGGTTTTTGAGATATATTCTTCTTTTTCTGATGGAAGTAATACCTCCTTGCCTTTGTATTTCATAAGTTTAATCCAACCTTTCTATACTTAACATTATATTCTTTTTAGCAAGTAATGTCAATCTAAGTCATCTCCATCATCAACAACTTTAGATTTATTCATCTTAGCCGTTAAAAGACTTGTTTCACCTTCAGAATAAATTGCTGGATCATCATCGATCTCGGTATTTTCTGGGGTTGGATCATCATATTTGATATCTGTATTTAAGCTTGGAACAGAAATGCTGTCCACGTTTAATTTTTCTGCCTCGCCAGAATCGAAATCATTAAAGAAATCATCATCTGAAGATTCTACCTCGTCAACATATCCATATTCATCGTCATCATCTTCTTCGACGGTTTGTGTCTTTTTGGTTGTTGACTGGGCGTTATTTTTTCTTGAATTCCACTTTGTAAATCCAAAAATACCACCAAGCAATGCGACAAGCAATAATAATCCTCCCATTGGGATGCCTTCTTCTTCGGAATCATCCGTTGCAGGCTGTTCTTGCTTTTGATTATTTTCTTGTTTATTTTCCTGTTTCTGATCTTCTTGGGCTACGATTTCCTCTTTACTTCCAGCGTATGCCTTTTTTGTGAATGTAACTGGAATTGATGTCTGAATTGACCAGTTTCCCTCCATTGCCGTTGCAAAGTCGATTTGTAAGTAGTTATCTGTCCATGTAAGAGAGGAATTTAGGCTTGTTCCCTTATCCTTCATCATGACAGCTGTTTTACTGATCGGTAAGGAATCTCCATTTGGAGCGATCAACACGATTCTGGATGGAATATCTGTTTTTCCATCTCCATCTTCATCTGTAACAAATCTGATGATTACAGATACAGGATTTTGTGGATCATACTCTAATGTATATTCAGTTGCCTTTGCCAACACAGCAGCATTGCTCTCTTTACTTTCTTGGGCAGTCGTAGAAGCGGTGTTATTGGTTGTAGGTTCATTTCCTTTTTCTTTTTCAGCCTTTTGTTCCGCCAGTTGTTCTGCAATGGTTTTCTGACTAGAATCTGTGCCTTTTATATTCGCCAATTTTTCTAATTTACTATAGTTTTTGATCGATAATTTTTCAGCCATTTGCATATTCTGGTATTCAACCATTAGATTAGCGACCTTTTGTTTTTCTTCTGTTGTTAGTGTTTCTGGATCATCTGGTAATGAAGCCACTTCATTATCAAACTGCTCAGCCGTCATAGACGATGTTTCTTCTGCCATAACGATATTTGTATTCATCTGCATTGCAATTGGAGATAACATAGATAGACTTAGTGCAAATACTGATGCCTTCAATAATTTGTTTTTCATAATAAAACTCCCTTCTTCGTTCTCATCCTATATTATGCTATTTTACAAGAAAATAAGACCTAGTTTTCACTAGATCTTATTCTGTCATTAGTATTTCTAATCCCATTTGTCAAACATTTCTGTCTTACCACTTAATTTGATATCAGTCAATTCTTCGTAACCACTATTATACTCATTTTTAATATTATCTAAATAAGTATGAACCTTATGTCTATCTCTTGCTATTAAGTCTAACTTATCGTGGCAATTAGATCTCTTCCACTCTTTTTCTTGAATGTTTCTGTAATAGTCGTAGTTTTTAACGTGAATTTCTTTACGTTCTTTAATTCTACCGAAAAGTGGTCTGTTCCAATATCTTTGTTTCTTGTAGCCTATACAGACATACTTCCATTCTGGATGTTCATTCCATGTGTTGCGAATGTACTCAAATTTAAAGTATTCAGGATACCAGAGTTTTAGTTGAACTACAGAAAAACGTACCTTGGACTCGTGTAAATTTTCTTTTTCAATCTTTGTTACTATAGGAATTTCATTGTAAGTGCAGACATATCTTTCTAGCCTAAAAGTTTTGGTATGACAGCCTTTAACAAAATCAAGTTTCTTATCTCTTTTTCGTCTTGCGTATCTGTTTAGTTTTTTCATGTTCTTACCCCTGATTTTGAGTTGTGTTATCTAGCAGAGCAAAATTCTTCCATTGTTACATATTCATAGTGAGTTGTATCACCAAAGTTTGCTAATGTCTGCCAGCGAACATCAAATATTAAATCACCCTGTGGCGTTTTCTTAATTTTGTATGAGTCAACCTTATCTTGTTGAGAGAAAAATTCAGATTTTCTTACAAGAACCCCTGCTAGTTTCTTTTTAATGACATTATCCGTTCTGTAGATCTCTGTTAATAATTTTGCCCATTCTTGATTACTTAATGTTTCATAATTCATATTTCTCCTCCTTCTCTACATCTTTATTATATGCTGAAAAGAAAGTAGAGTCAAGAAAAAGCCAGTTCTTTCAAACTGACTTCTGTTATTTCATTTAGCGATGTATTCTATCTCATCAGTGAGTGTTGTATTTTTGCTCTCGTCCTCTGCATAGAAAACATTTGCTTCACCAACAATACGGAGTTTGTCCCCATGTTTAATTTCAACATCTAAAGGAATCTCTGTTCTTCCAAGTATCATGTCGTAATCGCCCTCTTTTAAATAATTGTCACTGTCCTTTGCAGTGATAATTTGATAACCAATGACAGTATCGTCTTTATATACTGTTAGGTGAAGGAAACTTATCGTTGGGAAATCACCCTCTTTTGATAGTGTATTCTGGAATTGATAACTAACATCCAATTCTTTATTAAACGATTTTAGTGTATTGATATACGGACGACTTACTTCTGCCACATACTGCTGTTTAGGCTTTTCTTTATTGCCACAGCCTGCTAGTGTTACTATACACATTAATGCACAAATTAATTTTCTCACTTTGCTAATCTCCTATTCTGTTGTTTTCTTTTTATACAGTAGCGTAAATCCTAAACCTAACATAGACAATGCAAATAATTTCAATGTGTTATTCATATTATCACCTGTTGGCACTATATGGTCTGAAATCACCTTGTTTTCTGTTGTGGTGTTATCTGTAGGTGTAGTCGTGTTGCTGTTAGGCACTTCTTCATCAATATGTTTCTTGTAAATATGAGTTCTGATGCCATCTTCTTCTGTAGTATTTACATAATCATACCGTTCATTCTCATAGACGATATTGCTATCTTTTTCTACGAATCCTTCTACAATATTCTTTAACTCTACACCGTTTGTATCAACAAATCTTGTAATCTTTAACTCTGGCACTTCTACAGTTGGAGCGTCATTTGGAACTTCTGTTTCAACCTTTGTATAAACATGAGTTCTGATATCTGTTGTCTCAGTTGTTTCTTTAAACACATATCCAGAAATCTCTTTCTTTTCTATAAAGTTTTCTTCTAATTCATGAATATCATTACCCTGCTCATCTACAAATCTTGTTACCTTTAATTCAGGAACATCAACTGTAGGAGCATCATTAGGTACTTCACTACGGAACTCTTCATATACATAAGTTCTGATACCATCTAAATCAGGCAACTTTTCCTTGAACACATACTTCACGTTGTTGAAAGTGATTTCATCTTTCTTCTCTGTAAAACCTGTTTCGAAATCTGCAATAGGTTCATTATTTGTGTTTACAAAAGTAGTGATCTTGAATTCTGGAATTTCTACTGTTGGTGCATCACCTGGGACTTCGTGTTGTTCGTTCCAAGTATTTGTTACATTGAAACCATTCTCCATATCGCCTGCGATAGATGTCATATAGAAATTCATTTCATCTTCTTTGATGGAATACTGGATTTCTTGTGTACCATTATACTTACGTAAGCCAGTAAAGGTGTATTCCCAGTTATTCGCCGCATCTAATGTTACAGACTTTCCAGTATCAACATTATCAGCATATAAATGCATAACCGCTTGTGTGCCAGTGTTTCCTACCCAAGTCTTAGATACCTTAATATCTCTTGTAATAGGCTGATCTTTTACTGTTACAACATTCTCTGTACTTACTGATGTTTGGATTGTATGTACAGTATTATCTACTTTATATCCAAATGGAGCTTCGATTTCTCTTACTTTATAGTTGGCTTCGAATACTACATTAGGTGTTACGGCTGTACCGTCTTCGCCAGTTACTAAGGTCTGCGTTGTATTGTCATCCAAGTCTTTAATCTCAAACTTAGCACCAGCAAGTCCTGCACCTGTTTCAGCATCCTGCTTAACAATTTTTAGTTTTCCTACTGTCGTTACGCCTGTATCGCCACCTACATCTGCCAACTTATATTGGGCTGTAACATCCTTTGTCACTTCATCGCTTGAGATAGCAACATTGTTTTTCTGGAGTGTTCCACTTGTCATAGCTGTCTTTACGAACAGCATATAACCCTGTGTCCCGATATCTCCCAAAGGCAGTGTCCATGATTTGTAATCAGGTGCAAACTGAATCTTATCTGTTACATCAATAACCTCGCCCCAATTAGAAATACCTGCGTTTTCTGTATATGTTACCTTTTGTAGCTTAAATCTTTCTTTAGAAACATCAACTGGATGTAAGAACCAACCATTGTCTGTTACCAAACTGTCAGATAAGACTACATTGTGTAGGTCCATACCACTCTTGTTAACACGGATGATCCACTTGACTGTGTTAGGTTCTGCTGGTAAGCCTTGACCCCACTTAGCAATTACTTCACCATCTGTACTTGGTCGTGTAATCGTTGTTTCTGCTGACATCTGATATCCATCATAAACGCCATTTCCCTTGATCGTTAAGGTGATGACATTCTTCTGGTTTAGCTGAATGTGGTCCTTGTTAAAAGGCACCCACAAATAAATGTTTCCGCTTAGATTTGAGCGGTTATTAGCTTGTTCGTTGAATACGACGCTGATCTTGCCGCCTTCGTTACCATTTGGATGCAATGTTCCTTCGCCGATGACATCTCCTGTATCTGAATCAACAATAGGGAAAGTTCTGTCTAACTTATCAGAACTCATGTCAACAGATTCAGGTACAAGAATATCGAAATAATCTCCTGTATGTACTGTTTCTGTTGCGTTCCAAGTCATGTTTAAGAAGAAACTTGATCCATCATATAGGTTGTTTTGGTGTACTGCGTTGCCACTATCTCTTAACGATACCTGGACGAGCTGTACATCTAACCTTCGAGGTGATGGGGGGTAATCTCGGCTTCTTCTGCGTGTGCAGGCAATGCCATGCAAATCAATGTAAATACTACTGTCACAAATGCTAATAATTTCTTCATTTTTCTCTCCTTTTTCACTTTCTTTTATTTTATCTTACTTCTTCGCAAATCCTTCTCGCTTATGATTCTTGTCATAGAATCCCGCTAACTTTTCTGCGATTGAAAGCGTCATATTGTCTAAACAATACTTACTGTTACGGTATTTTGACAAAGAAGAAATCTGGATTCCTGTCTCCTTTGCGATTTCGTAAGAGCTAACTCCGCTCTCTAATACTTTTAATACCTTTTCTCTGATCTTTTCCATTGTTGTTTGTTTCCTTTCTGTGTTTTGAATGTTTGCCATATCCCAATTTTTCTCGCTTTCCCCTATTTGTGCCTGTTCCCGTCTTTTGAAACTTGCGAACTATATTCCAATCGTTACGGATAATCGCCGTTCAAAGACATCTGCTTTGATAACCATTTTGTCACATGGAATTTTTCTATATCTTAGAGGTACTTTCTTTAATTCTTCGATCCATTGTTTTCTATTGGGATCGTCTTGCCCGTACTGTCTAAACCAATGGAGTTTGTTATTAAATTTTACAGCACAATCCAATGCTTGGATATCCACTACCCCTTTGTCTGCGTCTTCAAACAGCTTGTCAATTCGATCATATTTTCCGAATATCTGTAAAATATTAGTATCTATCGAATTACATGTATCTATTTGTATAATCATTCTTCTTCCCCTTACTTTGTTCCTGTTGATCCAAAACCACCACGATCTTCGTTGTCTAGGTGTTCGACTTCAACAAGGTGAACGTCTGGCTGATTCTTCACAATTCTAAATTGACATATTCGATCGCCTTTCTTGATCACGGTTCCTTCTTTACGAAGACAGAGTGCTGGCATTCGCCAAACATCACCATCGCCACAGTAACTGCAATCAATGATTCCCATGCTATTAGTTTGTATAATGCCCCACTTTTTAAATGTGGACGATCTAGGAACCATGTGTGCCTCGAATCCTTCTGGTAATTGAATTGACACGCCCAGGCTAATCAGTGCAGACTCCATAAACTCTAGGTGGACATCCTCTGCTGCACGCAGATCGAGCCAATCTCCACCTTTGATTTCTGCGATGTGTTCAATATCATCGTGATACTTAATTAAGATTGTTACTTCTTTATTTTCCATTTTTATCCTTTCTTCTCGTTTTGTAATGTAATCGCTATTTTTATACGCTTAAAGCCTACTTCTTTATCAATTTCTTCTTCTACAATATATTCTGTATTTTTTACTTCCTTCTGTAGTAGTTCTGCGTCGTTTGCTTCTAACTCTCTTCTTATTTCTACTTCATTAAAACCCCGATGTGTGTAGAGTGGTAACAATGGTTGGGAAGATCCTTTTTCGCTATTGTAGTTTATATCTTCTGGCATTGCTTTTCGATCTATTACAACGAAAATCTTATTCTGTTTTACGCAGTTAATGTTCTTGATCTTTTTTAGAAATTTCGCAATTTCTTCTAATTCCTTTTTCAATGTCATAACATTTCTCTCTCTTCCTATCTATATTATATGCTTAAAAGAAAATAAAAGCAAGTGATTTATAAAATAAAAAAGGCTGCATGTTTGCAACCTCTTTTTTTACTCTTCGTCAAAGACGTCTTCCCATGATAGGAATCCGCCTTCTTTACATCTTTCTGTTTCTACCCACCATAATCTTTCGTATCGAGCATAGTCGTCATCCAATTGTGAACGATACAAGCGTTTTCCGTTTTTCTTCTTGATGAATTTCATAAGTGGATTTTCGTCTGTAAAAGAGAAACTTCCATCGTCGTAAACATTATCGAGAACATCTTCTTCGCATTCGTTAATGTCTGTGAACTTTGCATTGTACACCTTCCCGTATAAATACTCTTGGAATACAGATAGATCTTCATTCACCAAATCGACAAACTCGTTTTCATCCATCTTTTCTGTAGTAAATGCAAAGCCAAGAACCTTTGTTTCAGGTTTTCCTGTTGACTTCATCACCCGCAACTTTCCTGAGAACATCGCAAAAGAAACCATTTGTAAATTTTTTGCGTCTTTTGGCAGTTCACGACCCATCATTTCGAAGTGATCTGAGATAAAAACAATATTGTTGTCTTCTCTGCAATGTAATGGGCAGAACTCTACGAAGTTTGCCATTGGATTGATTGGGGTTTCTTCCTTTTTAATGATTAAAACTTGCCCTTCTTGATTAACATAGCACTTTTCCATATTTATTTTCCTCCTTACTTGTAACGTCTCTTGTTTTGTTCCATTGTTTCTTCAAAATTTAGATACTGATCTTTTCTTTTGATATCTCTTTCAACTGCAATTGCCCATTTGTTGGATGTGCATCCGAGTTGTCCGAAAATATCGCTTTGTAACTCGTAATACTGTACTCGGTCCTTGCCCCTTGGTAATGTCTTCATCAGATCATAATAACCGTTGGCATTGTAAATCTCTCCCATAGATTCTTCATCCCCATCTGGGAATTCTACAGTTGCTGCAAATACAGAACCATTACAATAGTCTGTGAACATCTCAAGCTGTCCGTTTACGAATTTATAGAATGCCTCTTTATCTTCTATAACAAGAGAGTCATCCGACTTCTTGAGATATGCAAATCCTGCAAACATTCCGTTAACGGCTGTTGAAAACATCACTGAGCTGTGTTCGAAAATAAAGATTGGGGCTGCCCAATATTCGCTTTCAGCATTGATTCTGTTGAAGAACTTTATGATTCCTGAAAAGCTCTTTTGGTCCTCGTATTTTTCGATAATACTGTCATACCCATCGAGTTCTTTTTCGTACTTCTCCTGTTCTTCTTCTGAAGTTTGAAGATTAGGATACAATAGCTCATCTAAGCCAGAATACTTCTGATCTTCCGTCATTGTATAACTACAGCACGATGCAAATCTAATTGGAAGACAATATTCTTCCAGTGGGTTAGTAGCGAATTGGTCGCACACAACCTCCAAAAATTCATTTTCCTTGTTGATGTAAACTGTCATATTTTATTTTCCTCCTATAGCCATTTTGGCTCTTATTTTTACCTTATTTAATAATGTTCTCCATGATCATCAAATAAAGTCATATTTATTATGCGATAAGGGAGAAAACAAAAAAACCACCTATATGGTGGTAAAAGAGAGTGTTTGGAGATTTTAACCAAACTTATTTGTCATTGGCAACTAAATTAATGTTCGCCATGACATCAGAGTGAACTACTTGATAACTAATACCGAGCTTCCTGCTTCAACTACCACTGCATCTAGCCTACATCGTTAGTATAGGCAGACGTCTTACACGATATCCACAGGCGTTAAGTTTGGGCTATTCCATCCCTACTTATTTATCTTTGACAACTTAAAACTATACAGCACAGAGGGCTTCCCCTTACTTACAATGCTACTACGGATTGAGCCATACAGAATAATAACCTGAGCCTGAAGATGTACGGTCTTCGACTTTTATTACCAGTCCCCGAAGGAACCCAAGCTGTAACAGGATTGATACCTGCCATGTTCACTAACCATTCAGTCAAAAATAGTTTTTTGCATTCTACTTGTGCGGATCTTTCCATTCTAGTTTAGAACTGAACACGCTTTAGCTACTTACACCAACTTTCTGACGATTTATTTCGTATGTATTTCTACATACGTTTTCTTGTGTTCTGCCACCTTGATTCGAATTTCCTACTTACTGCATGGTTTTCGACGCCATCAGGTTTTAGGATTCTAGGGTAATGCTATTCACATTACCTTTCAATTACGATTGGCACGCCTATGTTGTGCTGTATCCTCATAGTACCTAGCACTAGATCCTTGATACTCCCACCTCTGTTTCGAGCGAAGAAGCTGTCTATACACTTCAATATATAGTATAGCCAATGGTTGACTCGAAGTATCCTTCGAGCTGAGCCACATCATTCAGACCTATCCCAGAGCCATGGTCTTGGCTTTCGATTTCTCACACTGGGTTCAGTGCTGCATAGTTTCAAGTTGTCAAAGAACTTAGCGACTGGAAATAACAAGATAAAGTAAATCGCTGGTTGTCATTCTCAAATTTCCGTCCACATGATGTGGCATCGGTGCTACATCTATGATATTATCATAACATCATTTTACTGTCAACACATTTTTAGAAATTATTTCAAATATTTCCTTTGATGTTTGAATTCTGATGTTGGTGTAAAGTTTGACGCCATATCTCTAGCCTTCATATCTTTTCTTGCTTTCCCTTCCAGTTGGGCTTCTTTTTGTGTTAGGGATCTATCTAGGTGGTCCACCAACTCTGATAATCGAAACCCCTGTCTTTCTAATATATTCTTCTTTAATTCTTCCAAATATGGATGCAATTCGGTTGGACACGTTTCTTTAATAACCTCAATTTCTCTACATACACCCATCTTGCTAAAATATTCTCTCATTTCATTTCCTTCCTTTTCTACTTATATTATATTCTATAAAGAAACTAATGTCAAATAAAAAAAGTCAGTTGTGAACTGACCTTTTAGTTAATATGTCCAATAAGACAAGTATACATTAACACTTGTGGTATCAAGACAAGTATACATAGCAATAGGACCTGCTGGATTACTAGAGTAGTATTCTCCGTTAGATTTTGTAACAGTGCCATAGTTATGTGCATTCCAGTCTTCTGAAACTTTGTATAGTGTAACTACGGATCCATCTGGCTTATACCATGTTGCCGTTGAGGCGTATTCGATTGCTGTAAAACCGAGATTCCAGTGGGCTCCAAAGATCGTCGGGTATCCTTCACCAACCCAACAATCGCCTCTATCTACAATATCTTGAAAGCCTCTGCTTTCCAACACCCATGATGTGCCACCTACAACCAGTCTTCCATAATTGCCCATTGTCATTGCTGGAGGGCTATAAGTGTAGTCTGAAGCGGTGTATCCTGAGTAGTTATTCGAATAGTTATAATTGCTATAGTTATTGTAAGAACTTTGTGCCGCTAATGCTGCTTGACGTGCAGCCTCTTCAGCTTCCGCTTGTTCTTGAGCGATACGCTCTTGTTCAATACGCTCTTCCCCTGCCTTCACATCACTCTCGATGTCTTTGCAGGCGTTTTTCATTTCCGTACTATTGTTTAACGAAACGATAGTCGGTACATCTGTAATAAAGCTTGTTGTGTTTGATGCTGCTTTGATTGCGTCTAAACGCATATTTGGGTTAAAAAACAGTAGAATGGAAACTAATAATTTTGCAAACATATCTTCTTAATCACTTTGCAAACAAATATGTTGTATTTCCTTCTACAAGGCTTAGTGTTTCTCCTTCAACCTTGAATTTTAATCTTGCTGTCTCATCTTCCCATGTGTCATCTTTTTCGTTGTAGTGGTAGCTAGTAGTTCCTTTATCTGTACCATCTACAGTCATTGAAACTTCCTTCTCTGTAAAGGTAAAGCCTAACAAGTTCTTCTTGTATGCTTCCTCCTGGAGAATTGTCTTTAACTCTTCTAAGGTATATGTCTTATCATTCACCTTAACAGAGTTTAACTTCCATTCTCCGATCAACACCTTTTTCTGTTGATCTTGGGCGTTTTCTTCTTTCTTCTCTTCAGACTTGTCTTCAGATTTTTCGTCCTTCTTTTCTGCTACATCCTCTTTCTTTTCTTTGTCCGCTGATTCGGCTGTAGTCTTTTCTAAGCTGGTATCAGTTTTCTTCTGCACATCTTCTTTTGTAGAAGCTTGTGTTGAAGTGGAATTTGTTGCACCACACCCAGCTAGCATAGTAGCAACCATAGTTCCTAAAAGCAATTTCTTTAAATTCATTTTATCTTCTTTTTCTCCTCTTTCATAAATATATTATGTTATTTTTTACAGAAACTAACATAAGAAAATCCCTATTTTTTACAAATTTTACAGGGAGTTTTCTTTGGATGTCTTTTTTAGCATCAATATGCCTAATATAGATACAATCATACTTCCGAATAAATATGCGTGCATGTTTGAGCTGACGCCTGTTCCAATCTCATCTTTCTTCTTGTTTGGGATGCTATTTTGGGGCTCTGATGGATTTTCTTTATCTTTCTTAAATTCAACCTTTGTATACTTCTGAGCGTCGTCATTTTTTGATAAAACAGCTTCTGCAACCATTTCTCCAGAATCGTTATTCATAACTATTACTTGTAAGTGGTATTTGTTTTCGGCATCGTCCTTGCGATAGATCTTGTATTCGTAGTTTCCTAATTGCGTATAGGATAATTCAATTTCATTTTTGATTTCTAAATTTAATCCTTCGCCTTCCAAGATTACATCATCATAATCGAATTCAACAGGAATTTTAATGGTGACTTCCTGCTCATTTGCTAACACTGGAGTAGCAACTGAAAATAGAATTCCAAGTGCGATCAAGATCTTGCTTAATGTTTGTTTCATCATTTTTCAACCTCTTCTTTATATTGTTCCTTCGTTATTTCTTGCATTTTTCCTAGCAGTACACATCTATATAATGTATTAGGTGTTTTACAAGTTGTTAATGCAATCAATTTATCTTCTTCCGTGTATCCTCTTGTCTGGTTTGTTGTGTCCAGGGAGAATATTGTTTCGTCAGTTGCTTCTGTAGTGTCATACTTTGTAAACTCTATCTTATAAATATGTTCTTTGTTTAATATATATCCAGTTTTGTGTTTATCGAAGTATTCCTTATTTTCATACTTGTCCAATGCCCCGAACATATAGCCACGCTCCATGTGGTGTCCATAGAGGATATTATAGCTATCTGTGAAATCATTCTTATTTTTAAAATCTAAGAAGATTGAGCCTGCAAGAGAATACTTCCCATTGTAATCCTTGTTAATGTATTCAAGATTATCTTCGCCTTGCATGATCGGATAGTTCATGTTTGTATCTGGCACATACAACCAAGCAGTAGCTAGTGGAGCATCCTCAAATGCAATTTCTTTTTCAGATACTTTTGGGAGATACCCCACTTTTTGTTGTGCCTCTACTTGATGATAGATATTGTAGTTATCAATCATTGAATATCCACCAATAAGCATGCATACGATACAAACGAGAAGAATAGCATTATCATAGGCATTATTTAGGTGTCTAAATATCTTATTGATGGATCTTCTCATAGTTTACTCTACTTCTACTTCTCTCTTCTTCTTAATGACCATAAATGCTACTACGCCACCAGCTAGAACTGTAGCTACAGCAGCCTTATTGTTGATCAAGATACCTGTAGGGATAACGCCTGACTTATCATTTGTATAACCAGTCTTGATCTTGTCTGAAGTGCCTAATGTACCAGCTGTTTCACCTTCTGCTACACCAGCAATCTTAGCCGTTGACTTATACCGTAACGAGTAAACTTATATAAATTTATAAATTTACAAGATTGATTATAGAGAT
>ERZ773254.259-NODE-259-length-33704-cov-9.452435_pt1 | contig 33704 bp, 54 predicted proteins | sample MGYA00580516_ERZ773254 | MGnify/ENA primary metagenome ERZ773254 (study PRJEB29015, sample SAMEA2738158) | human oral metagenome | biome: human oral; feature: human-associated habitat; material: saliva | place: China | collected 2192 ...
TAGATTTGATTGTGTCGATATACTTGGACAGGGGTTCGACTCCCCTCGGCTCCATAATTTAACGTTTCATAGCGTTTCATAACGTTTCAAAACGTTATAAAATCAATGTTTACGTTTCATGGAAAAACACGCGATATCATAAAATTGAGTACAAAAAGAGTACAAATAAAGCGAGCTATCACTAGCCCGCTTTTATCGTTTAAAGTCATCTCTTATAAACCTCTCTGCGCATTCAGTCAGTTTGCTTGCCGTTTCAAACGAAACGTTTTTCAATTCTCTAGTTCCATTGATTAGTCTTGCAATGAGCGGCTGTGAAACACCGCTCTCTTTTGCAATTCGATATCCTGAATAATTCTCAAATAACCATACTATTTTTTCTTCATCCGCTCTTAACATAGTGCCCCTCCTAAACTTCTGTATTTATTCTTCCTGTTTAATTGTCGTTCTTATTTCCCCCTGCGTACAATACAATCAAAGCGACTACGATAATAATTATTATATGTTTCATCTTGATTTCCTCTTTCTAATTAATATATAATTGAGGGGAGGGAAGTTATCCTTCCCCTCTTGAAAAACGTCAACCCCTTCTTTTACGTGGTAGGTTTTGTCGTTTTTCTTTTTTTGTGGCTTTGTACCACTCTCTAGCCTCTTTTGATATTGCAACCGCAATTCCAACGATCGCTACTAGAGTTGTGATTTTTTCTTCCATTCCCTCACCTCCTTACAATTATATTATATACCAATCGTTATATAATGTCAACACTTTTTTAAAATAATTTGAGAAAAAATGCAAAAAAAATAAGCCTACATCAATGGTAGGCTTGTTTTAATGTAAACATATCTACCTCCTATAATTAAAAAGACACCCACTGTGTGAGTGTCTTTCTAATCTTGAATTTATTCTTTATTCTTTATTATTTTGTTTATTATTGTTTCCTGTGAATAAACCGACCATGCCTAGGGCTGTAACCCCAGACAACAAGGAACCGACTACAGTTTGACCCGAAAGGATTAAATAACCACCGACGCATGTCATTACTAAAGCTAGAATAAATCCTAAAATCTGACCTAGTTTACGTTCTTTAAATTGAGACTCCATGAACTTTTGCTCCATTGAACGTCGATGTTTACTTTCTTCAATTCCGTTTGTGATAATCAACTTTGCTGCATCTTCATATAATTCATTATAGCCTTCAAGAATCTTTGGATGAGGTAAATCACCTTGATAAATTTCTAGACGACTTAACACAACTTCTCTAACTTGCGGCTCTAATCTTTCGACTGATTGTACTATATCGTCTGCATTTTGTAGTTCTTCTTGAGTAACTTGCAAATTATTTTGTTGCTCTTCTGTCAAATTCAACTACCTCTTTCCGAATACCACTTACTGATTTTCGGTAATCTTCACGAATTTTTTTTAAATTTTCATCTTTATTTCTATTATAAATTTCGTTCAAGTGGATAGGCTCCAAATTTAAAGATGGAAAAATCAAACTTTTCATTCCACTCAAAACGTTATCTAAACGATTATGAGAATATTTCATTTCCATAGTTATCAACCTTCCTCCTATTTCATACTCTCATTTTACGAAAAAATTTTTTTAAAATCAATTAGGGAGAAGTAATTCATAAGAGAAATTTTATAATTTTACTATTTTCACGAATTAAAACATGCTATAAATCATACAGAACAACTCAATCATCTAAAAATGTGCAAAAAAATAAAGCCTACCAATTAAGGTAGGCTATTGTGCTCTATTTAGTTGTAATCAATCCGTCTGGTTCGATTGTGAACTCAGGTTTGTCAGCAAGTGTTCCGTCTGATTTTAGATAGTACCAGCCTTTTTTATCTGCTGATTGGATAAATGCGTTTGATACCATGTTTCCGTCCTTGCTGTCAAGATAGTACCAAGTATCTTTATACTTAACCCATCCAGTCTTCATGGCACCTTCTACGTCAAAGTAATACCATTTATTAGAAATTAGCTTCCAACCTGTGACCATTGCACCTGATTTGTCAAACCAGTACCAATTCCCATCGTTGTGTTTTTTCCATCGTTCTGCCAGCATGTAGCCTGAACCATCAAAGTAATACCAAGTACCATCGATTTTTTCAAATTTTTCTTTTGGATAAGAGCCGTCTTCTCGAACGTACCAGTATCCTGTTGCGTTTTTCTTCCACCCTTTTTCGATTGTCAATCCGTTTTCAACATCATACTTAAACTGTTCACGACTAATACCCCATTTAGCTAGATAAGGGTAAGGGTCAACGTGGTCACTGTAATTGTTTGGTTGATTATACGTGCAATAATAGTGTGTTTTAATACCTTCTAACTCGTCTGAATCGAGTGTTTTAGGAATACCTGCTTCATCGGCTAGGTTGCGCAACAACTCGATGTAAAGTCGGTAATCTTCCATGAATTCTTCTTCAGTCGAATGACTTTCAATCAACTCGACTGCCGCATACGTCTCAGCATTCCAGCCACCGCCTACATCGTAAGCCCCTTGATTAACTGGGCCTACTTGCATCACACGACCGTTCCCAACAACGTGTGAGAAAAATCCGGATGTGACTTCTCTGCGCATGTGGTAGTCAGCTTCGTTTTGTGCTGTTGAATTTCTGTTACCTGTTGAATGCGCATGAATTTGCCGATAAGGCGCATAACCGATTTGAGGTAATCCCTCTCTATATCTACTTGTATCAATTTCCATTTATATATATCCTCCTTATTAATTCGTTGGCCAAGGCTCGTCTGTTCTAATATTATTCATTATTTAATTCCTTACTATTTAGTACGTTTATCAATTTCTTTAAAGAACTCGATTAATACATCAGAAAGACCAGTTGAACTAGTGTTAATTCCGATACTAGCAAGATATTGTTTTATTTGGTTAATTTCTGTATCCATAGCTCGTTTTGATTGATAATCGTTAAGTTCTGGTCTTCTAACAAACGTCTGTGCTTCTAATTTATTAACGTAACGAGAAGCAGCATCGCCAGGTGTTAAAGCATATTGCCCAACTTCGTTTTTCCTAATAAAACTACCTAAATCATTCTTAAAAGCGAACGTTTGCATACCCCATCCTTTTGTTGCATAATCTCTAGATGCGTCGCTTCTAGACAAATAAGGATTTAAATCTGATTTTAGTGCGTATTTAGATAAATCTGCTCCGCCTGTACCACCTGTACCACCTGTACCGCCAGTACCAGGCGGTCCTGGGTCGCCTTTTGGTCCTTTAAGTGCGGCAAGTTGTTCAGGAGTAAAATCACTATATTTAAACGGCTCGCCTTTATCACCTTTAGGACCAGCTGGGCCTGTTAAACCTTGCGGCCCTCTTTCACCAGTTTCACCCTTGTCGCCTTTAGGTCCATGGGTTAGAGAGATATTGCGCAATTCTTGCTTAGTTGCAAAATTGCTCGTATCAACGTTGGGGTTATTCTCTAAATGTTCAACACGTTTTTTTAATTCTAGATCATTATAAGGTGTTGGAATTTCAGATTTTAAAGCATAATCTTCTAACGATTGGTGTGAGGTAAGATAATTTTTACTTTCAAGTTCCTGTCTAGTTACTAAATTGCTAGTATCTTTTTCCGGTTTGTTTTCTAACGCCGTTACACGCTCTCTAAGGGCGCTATCGTCATACACAGTATCTTTATCTGTCTTTGTCTTTAAAGCTTCAATATCGGCTGAAATATTGCTTATTTCACTACGAATATTGCTATCGTCATACGTTACACCCTCGACATGAATATTCTTGATTGCTTCTTCTAGTTCCGCTTTCGTTACAATATCCGTTAATGCCACAATTCGTTTTGTGTCTTTCTCAATGATTGGCAATTCGCTATGTTTGTCAATTTCAGAAACACGAACGCCAAAAGAAAATTTCAAGATGTCCGCAGATTGTACGACTTTTTCAGCGTAAACGAACCCGTCAACAATTTCATTGGTTGTAATCAAGCTAGTATCGAACGGGACTTCCACAATGTTGCCTGCCACGTTTCCAGCCACTTCTAAGAAACGATTTGTCGTTTTGAAGTGGAATAAAACTACAATCTTTTCAACGTTGACTCCATTCAGTTGTAACTCGATGAATGCGTTATTCTTATCATGAGAATAGAATTCCTCTTTTATGTTGTAAACATTATCTCGAACGTTGGCGCAAACGCCAGCTTGTCGTTTAATGATTTTTTTCAAAGGTTGTCCCCCTTTCGTGCAAAATAAAAAGGAAGCCTTACGACTTCCTTTTCCTAGTTTAATCTTCGTTTGGTTCTGTATAAGTTAACGCTCTTTCACTATCTGAAAGACCAGCAGTTGTAGGGTCGTTAACAATCCCAATCAATACTAAAAAGGCAAACAATACATTGATAAATACTAGGATTTTATCAACAGTATCGCCAAACTCCAATTTAAAATTGAAGATATTCGCAAAAGCTTGTGCAAGCAATGCTAAAGCTGGCACTAATGCAAGCCAAAAGTTTTTATTTTTAATTCGTACTTTCCAGTTAATTTTGTCCATTATCTTTCCTCCACAATTTCCAGTTTGAGAAATTTCTCAAACAATATTTTAATAACACCATTTCCACCCAATTCAATGTAACTTTCGTATAGACGAGTTAATTCCTCAATCTCATGCTGAGTTGTCCAGCCACGGCTGATTGCTTTTTTTAAGTTTTCTTGTAATCGAAATCGCTGTAACCGTTGTAAGCCTTTTCCGATTAGCGAAAGATTCTTATTGTTATCTTTCCCAATTTCCTCTACTGAGTTAACCGATTTTTCAAGGTCGCAGATTTTATCGGTCAAAACGTTGATTTGTTTTTCAGTTTCCTTTGTGTTCTGTGTACTTTTGAACGAAAAATAGCTTGGAATTATAACGATTAAAACGGGCGTGAGTTTATCGAGTAAAGTTAAAAATCCAATTAAACCACCTCTTTTCTAAAAAAACAGCGGTCTATTGAACAGGCTGAGTGTCTAGCTCGCTAGATGGTTTCTCTGGTTTCGGTTCAGTCCACTTCCAGATTCCTAACTTACCGTTTTGCTCAAGCGTTGCAAGTTGCTCAAGTGTTTCTCCTTGGTAAGTGAACGCTTCATTGACTTGAATCATAACGCGTTTGCCTTCTTGGAATTTCTCAACATGATTCACATCTTCAAGCGTGAAAATTTCTTGTGGTTGGTAAGTCTTGCCAGTTTTAGCAGGGTCTACCAATTCAAGGCCACGTTTGAAAACAGTAGGGTCTAACGGATTATCAACGTCCGTTACTCGAGCCAATACTGCCCAATCTGCCACTGCTTTAACCTCTGCAATTTTTGCATCTTTCTCAGCAAGTTTTTCTTCGTAACTTTCAGCTTGCATACGTAAGTCTTCTTGAAGTTTCTTCACTCCATCAGCTGGATTGAACTCAGTAGTCACTTGTTCGATGACTGCCTTAATTAATTCATCGTCTGATTCGTTCACACGATTACCGACCAATACACGGTCAAAAGCCGTATATGGCGCCTCTTGACGAATCGCAACGAATGTGCGGTTGTTTTCTTGTAAGTATTTGTTGATAACTTTAAATGTCATATATCATTCTTCCTTTTCTTTATCTGATTGTAGTTGTTGGATTTTTTCTAGCGCTTCTTCATATAAAGCCTTGTAATTTGCACATTCAATCGTTTTATTTGCTAATTGAATTGCTAAGTCGTTAATCACTTTGTCTTGCGTGTTCATGTTTCGCCTCTCTTATTTCCAATTTTGATAATATCCTCGACTATAATTACCAGCCACTGCTCCGAGATTTCTGAAATTGTCGTAAATGTCGTTTAAGATATACGATAATCGAACACCTTGGATAAGAATTTCATTAACACCTGAAATAGTGTGTGTACTCGTATCTACAGTTATTTCTTTCAACCCTGGTTGCGCACTCAGGTTAAATGTTATTTTTCGTCCGTACATATTTATAGCACTTTCAACTCTATTTCCCGTTCGTCCATTCCAGATTTGCAGACCTGCGGATGTATGGTCCATCTGTTGTAATCCGTTTCGGTTACTCAATAGAGCAGTGTAAGAACCGTCAACCCCGTTGATATTACCAGAACCGAATGCAAGATACTGTAATGGACGGCCTGGAAATTGGTTTCTTATCCCGACGCCTGGAGAATTCATATCAATTTGACCTGTTTGCAAGTCAAATGTAGTATCCCCATTTAACGAGGAAATGCGTCCACCTTTAATATTATTCCCCGTAAAATCAACATTCTGTATCTTTGTAATCGTTGCATTTTTAGCAAACAACTCATCGATAAACGCTTGTTGTGAAACTAGTTTTTGAATAAATGCAGTATCAAATTTAACCTTTTCTGCCGTAACTGCTTCCGCTTCTAAAATGTTTGTAGTTACTGAACCAGCTTCAAAATTAGCAGTCTTGAGTTTATCAATCATAGCCGACTTGATAACCGCATTATCAATCAGTGTGTCACCAGTAATATGTGTAGCCTTCCCGATGATACGGTTATTCCCGTTTGCACCAACGTTGATACCAGCAATAATATCTCCAGAGCTATTCAATGCCTTAATAGCAAAACTATCTTGTAACAATGACATAGTCACTCGATTATACTCACTGTTGTAGTCTGTGCTATCTACGAATTCGTCAGGAATTATGCGTTTATCAATAATCATAGGCTTATGAATAACGATATCGCCAGGGGTCATGAGAGTAAATCTCAGGCTATATTCGTTTAGCTCGCCTGTTCTTGGAATGTCTAAATATCCTGTAAACACCTGATTGCCAGTTTCATTAAGCGAAATTTGAGAGTTATAATACATTCCCAGTTTTGCAGTGTTATCCAATAATTGAATTAAAACCCTTCCGTCTCGCGGTACTTTATCAACTTCGATTTCAATGCGATACCCAAGACTCTCACCTTGTTTCACAAACTTCTTAGTAAGAGGGAACCGAACCCCTAACCAGCCTGTCATAGATTCAGTGTAGTTAATTCTGATACCGTCATGGTCACCATAACTAACACGTTCTAAATGCTTATCTGTTGCGACCGATGAAATGTATTTAGGGATTTTTGTAGGAGCATAAAATAGATTAGTATGGTTGCTAAATCTCTTTCCTACTTCAACCTCAAACAATTCAGAGGTTAAGGCCATGCGTGCGATATTTGAAGCAACGTTTGAATCTGTACTACCCAAAATGCGCTCGTATAATTGGTTAGTCTCTTTGACTCTTTGAAAATCTACTTTATTTTCGTCTGAAATTCGTTTTGCCTCTTCCGCTAAATTAGCACTCGCACCAGCTTTTTTTAAGGCTTCCTCTGCTTTTGTTTTAATTTCATCTAGTCCAGTTGGGCTGAATTCTTGGAACCTTTGATTGATTTCGTCTGAAAGTGTACGCTTGGTCTCTTCCGCTTTGTTTTTGTATTCTGCTATAGCATTATCAAATTCAAGCTTGTTGATTCGCACCTTCTCGTCGAATTCTTTATTTCGTCTTTCGACTTCATTCGCAACAGCTTTATCAATTAGCGATTCGCTAAAACCGCTCACTGCTTCTATTATTGATTGTTGACGTGTTGCACGGTCTTTAGCTTGTAACGTTTGATAATCTCCAAGTTCAGCGACTGAACGGTTATTATCCAATTTATCGATAACCAATTTGTGGATTCTAGCTTCAAAAGCAATCCCTATCTGGTCTCTTACGATTCCGACGCTGTCACCAATCCAAACATCTTGCTCAATCGCATTGGCTAAATCCAAAAGATTAGCTTTGAACGTAACGATTGGAACTGATAAGCGTTGTAGTTCGTTGTAAGTCGCTTTTAACAACTCGACAGGGTCTTCGATATCCTCGTTGGTATAGACGCCGAAACGATGCTTGATAACGCCATTTTGATGTAAGCCGTAGATATTTTTAGCCGCCTCATTTGTTACATAATTCTGCCCTACAAGCTTATCGACAGGGTCTCCATTTGATACAGACCAAACAACATCTTTAAACTGAATTCTTCGACCGTAACCGCCCGTAGCTTCACCGTTCTCATCCGTGCTTTGTTCACCCTTACCACGACCTATAAGTGCCGTTACAACGTCATCAGACGATTCTTCGTAGGTAACATTCAGAATGTTAGTGCCATACTCGAATTGATGACCTGTAACACGTCCGAAGCGTTGATTCAAGTCAATGTATCGTCCGATTATCTTGTTTTCAACAAAGGTATATCTAACCTTGAACTCGCAAGCGTATGACTCAATTATTTTAACGAGGGCTTGACGAACTGAAATATAGTAGAAACTCAATTTTCCTGTTCTAGTCAACCCGTCTACATTCCCTAATTGATAGCCTGTTCCTTCTAAAATTCCACTCAATACTTGGTCAGCAGTTCCACTAGGGCGCTTATTCTCGATAATAAATGAATGCAAGTCGCTTTCTGCTCTATCTATCCCTTGGATAGTTAATCCGATGTCGTAAGATTTTTCAGAAATCCTGAATAAACAAAAAGCCCCGTCTCTCGATTGAAAACCGAAAAACTGGGCTTCTTTGATAATTTCAGGCTTGTAATCTACAGGGATTTCAATACTTGCTCTATCAAACTGATTTAACTCAATCGTATGAGTGAACTCTGCAAGGCTCGCTTCATCGATTACATCAATCAATTCCTCTGTCTGATTGAATAAATAAATCATGCGAACACCTCTTTGTACTCGATACTGTTTAATGTCGCACCCTCAACTTGAAATGTATTTACACCTTTTTGAAGTTTGAAATAGGGACTATTCACCATATCAAAATTCATTAACTCGTTTCTGCCGTTTAACGTGATTTCTCTAGTCTCACAATTAATAATCAGACTTGAACCTTGAACGTAAGTAGCTTTTAATCTGATATATTTTTGAGTTTCAAGGTGTAATATGCGAATTTCAGAACTTGCTTGCGTTGTAAGATACAAAATAGGCTCTATTGGAAAGTCTCCGTTATAAGTAACCTTGTTACTTCCTGTATTTTTAGGCTCGGTATACTTGAAAGGGTCATAGCACATGAAATGTAGTTTGATAACTGTATCATTTGCATCTTCCAATTCGGGTTTCTTAACTTTTGAAAAGATAGCTTTGTAATATCTCTCTCCATCATCACCAAACTCTAATTTTTTAGCTTGACGGGAAAACAACAAGCGATTTAAACGCTCGTACTGTCTCCTCATGCCTAAATCTGTATTGCCTGTGAGTCTGACCTGTATCTCAATTTCACGTTCCTTATAAGTAGCGCCATAGAGATACTGTCCGTCTCGACCTTTTATATTCGCAGTTTCATGATGAGAATCAAGGACGTCACGTCCTGTGGTATTCGCCACAAAAAACGTTCCGTCCTCGTTATTCATTTCTTGATTGAGGCTTACTCCGCCAAATTGAACTTCTAAACCAGAGTTAAATGTTGGCGTGCCTTTTGTCGTGTCGTTAAAAATATACATTTAAAAACCCATTAAAGGCTTGAAGCCTTCAATCTTATCCTTTCTTCTTTACTTTGAATGTTTGAAATGTCTGCAACAAACGCTCTGAAGTCATTTGAACCTAGAGCAAGGTTAATAACAGCAGGCTCTTTCGCTTGGTTGACTTCATAAGTAGCCGATAATGTGCCAGATACGTTGTTAGAGAAATCGCCCTGTAAAGCATTTGACATCGCTGAAACTCTAGAACCTGCATCATCGAACATTGAACGAATGCCGTCTGCCATTCCAGACACATTGCCTTTCACGACTTCAAATCCGCTCATTAAAGCAGTATTGAAACCGCCCATGATAGCTTCCCCTGCTGGAATCAGCAATCTACGGTCGTAAGAGATAGGCCCTTTGTGTTGTGCAATCCAGTTCGCAACGCCACCGATAAAGTTCTTAACACCCTCGAATGCAGCTTTCAAACCACCAAGGAAACCATCGATAATGGCTTTCCCTGCAGCCCACAAGTCGATGTTCCATAATTTGCCAAAAAAACCGCTGATTGCTTCAATAGCACTTGAAACTCCGCCTTTAAGTGCGTCCATCGCCCCTAAGAAACCCTCTTTCAAGGCGTTCGCAACATTGACGACTGTTTCTTTAATTGCATTGATTGTTGTTGTAAAAATGCTCTTAATACCTTCCCAAATTGCTGAAACTGTATTTTTGATAGCTCCCAACACCGTACTAATGATGTCCTTGATTGCATTGATAACTGTTGAAACGATTGTCTTAATACCTTCCCAAACAGTCGAGGCTATTCCTTTAATAGCTTCCCAAGCACCGCTCCAATCGCCTTTAATAACAGCCGTAACCGCTTTGATAATACCTGCGATTACATTCAAGACGGTTGAAATAACCGTTGAAATAACTGTCCATACAGTTTGAACTATTGTTGTAAATACAGTCCAAACCGCATTCCATACTCCCTGAACAATCTGCATACCTGTTGTGATGACAGTTTTAATATTCTCGATAGCAGTTGAAATAAACGTTTGAATAGCAGTCCAAACCGCTTCAACTATAGGAGTAAGTGTATTCCAAGCAGTCGTAGCGACTTCTACAATACCGTTCCAGATATTAGACATGAATTCTACAAATCCATTCCACAAACCTTTGAGTGTTTCAACGATAGGTGTCATAAACTCAACAAAGCCATTCCATACATTCGTAGAAACCTCTACAACACCATTCCAAAGGTTGCTAAAAAACTCTACAATGCCGTTCCATACGTTTTTAATCACTTCAACGACCGACTTAACAACATCAACAATACCATTCCAAACCGTTTTTGAGATTGAAACAATACCGTCCCATAATGCTGAGAAGAACTCCGTCAAGGCGTTCCAGACATTCATCAATGCTTCCACAATTGGTTGTGCACCTTCTACAAAGCTGTTCCAAACATTCGAAGCAAACTCTGTAATGCCGTTCCAAAGTCCGGAAAAGAACTCTGTAATACTATTCCATGCGTTCTTGATAGCCTCTATTACCGGTTTAGCCGTCTCTAGGAAACCATTCCAAACATTCGAAGCAGTTTCCTTAACTCCATTCCATAGGTTAGAAAACCATTCGACCACGCCATTCCAAGCATTTTTAATGCCTTGCCAAGCTTTTGAAGCAACGTTGACAATGCCGTCCCATAAACCTTTGAAGAAGTTTCTGAAACCTTCGCATTTCTTCCATAGAACGACGAACGCTGCACCAATTGCCACGATTGCAGCAATCACTAAACCAACAGGACCGAGGAAAGCAGCTATTGCTTTAACTGCTGGGCCAATCCATCCGCCTATCTTACTAAAGATTTTCAGACCACCAAATGCACCCTTAGCAAGGGTAGATGTTTCAGACATGGATTCCAAGGCTGAACTAGCACCCTCAGAACCTTTAGCAATACCAAACAAGTATTTCCCTACTTTTGCGACACTTTTCATTCCGCCAAAAACAGACTTAGCCCCACCAACTACCTTGCTTAGTCCAGTTAAGGCACCTACTACAGGTTTTATTGCCCTTTGAGCAACTTTAAACCCAATAAATGCAGTCCCTATCGCTCTAATCTGTTCAGGGCTTAAACTTTGAACCACTTTAGCAAAAGCTTTTATCGCTTCAGAAGCTATTGACAATCCTTTACCAATCTTCTCGCCAAAAGAAGCCGTATCGCCACCAGAAAATACTGAAAATACTTTCTTGATAGCTTCCCAAACTTCGCTCAATGCATTCTTGAAATCAGAAATCGCGCTTGTGTTTGAGAAACCTTGCCAAAATTCCTTAATTTTAGCAACTGCTGACCCAACGAATGAGGTTATTTTTCCAATAACTGCGTCAAAATCAATCTTGCTTAAAAAGCCTTCTAGATTTGTTGCTAACTTATTGAAATCAACCTTATCAATCTGATTCATAATCGCTTCAAGAGCCTTGATACCTGCTTTAGACAACGTATCAAAAGCGGGCTTGAGTTTGTTTGAAAGTGACTCTTTCAACCCGTCCATCGCTTGGTCTATAGTCTTGTAGCTTGTAGCCATATCCTGCATGGTCGCCCCTGCACGTTTAAAGGCTTCAGCGAAATCGTCTGTTTTAACTTCTCCTGCTTGAATTTTGGTAATTAATTCATTGAGCGACATTCCCATTTGTTTAGCAACTTCGCTCATACCTGCTGGAGCTTGTTCCATCATAATTTTAAAGTCTTGCCATGTAAGCTTCGGTTTAGCCAGTGCCTGTACCATTTGTTGAGAAAGTGATTTCATCGCTTGCTTAGGATTTTCAGACGATGCTGCTAAACCACCCATAGCCTTTACAAGCTCGTTACTATCTTGACGACCAATTGCCGCCATTTGAGAGAACGTACTAGCCATATCTGAGGCTGAGTAAATAGTCTTAGTCGCATAATCCTGCATAGCCTCTTTTGCCTCGTTGATTTGGTCTTTTCCCCAACCTAACTTACTGAGGTTTCCATCGAACGTATCCCATGCTTTTTTGGAACTATTCAACTCGCCGACCATTTCGCCCATTGTACTTTTGATACTTCCAAAAGCGGATTTAATTGCCGAGCCAACAAGTTCAGCACCAAGCATCGATTTAAACATTGAACCGCTCTTTTCTGAAATCTTATCAAAAGCGCCCGAGGTCTTTTGAAGTCCATTGATTGCTTTTTGTAAGCCGTTCAAAGTAGAACTCATTCCCTTATCTACAGCAGTAAGCACCGCTTCAACTGAATAAGTTTCTGCCATTATATACCTCCTTCCTTTACGTATTCGCTCTCAGTAAGAGTTCTTTCTCTTTGTCTGAGAGCTGATACTTTTGTTTATTAGTATCTTTTTTCTTATAAAAATCACTGTACTTTTTGTATAAAGGAGTTTTACCGTCCGATTTTGTAGCCTCTACCTGTCTAGTTAACCAAGCAGAACGATGTAAGAGTTCATCTTCATCTTGCTTTCTTAATAACACTCCAGTCATCAACAAGTCGTATTCGTACATTGTCATACGACCAATCTCGTTCATGTCAGTAATGTTTAAAAATCGGATACAATTAATAATGATTTCTTCGAACGTTTCTAGAGATGATTTCTCAATTATTTCTTCTTGAGCCCTTGGTTCATCTCCTGTAGCAAAGACTTTCCTGCATTTGATTCGCTCAATTCTTGAAGTACATCATCGAATAATTTTTCTAGATCTTCATACTCTTCAACAAATGTTTCAACTTCCGCCAAAGAAGGGCGAGGGCTTTCTGTAACTGTTCCGTAGTAGATGACATCAGCTAATGATGCGATATTCTTAGCGTACAATTCAGGGATTTTAGCAGATAGAGCCATTCCGAATTTTAAACCTTGTTGTTCGATTGGATAAGCTTTATCAAGCGCTCGAACGAATTTCACGCCAAATTTTACGTTATATGTTTTATCATTGATTTTTAATTGCATTGTTATTTCTCCTTTTTCTAAAAAATACAATAAAAAAGAGAGGCGTGAACCTCTCTTAATTTCTAACCTAGACCAGGTCCAGCAGCAACTGGACTAGCTGGACTAGCTGTTCCTTTTGTTGTATCAGCGAATTCATATTGAACCACTTCTGCTTGACTAGTGCTTAAAGTTGCATAACCTTTAACACCAGTACCATTTACTGCGAACTCAAGTTCTAATTCGATTAAGTCTTCTGCGTTTTTAGTTTTCTTGAATGAAGTCAAGTAACCTTGATAATAAACAGCTTCGAATTTGTCGCCTTTCTTTTTAGCATTCTTTTCGATTTCCCAAACTTCAACAAGTTCACCTTTGTCCATAGCTGTTTCTAATTTAGCAACAAGCTCATCGTCTTCCGCCATGATTGTAGTCGCAGTAATTGAAACCTCAATCCCACCGACTGATTGAAGAACACCGTCTTTAGTTTTAACCGAGTTAGTATCACGGCTTTTCTCTGTTGAGTGTTCTGTTTGGAATGCTAATTTAGCACCGTCTGCTTTGCTTGCTTCGCCTAATAAGCGAAATAATAAAATACTATCAATACCTTTTTTTGCAACTGGCATTTATTTAACCTCTTTCCTTATAAAATTGTAAATACTAGACGAACACGACCACGTTTGAGTGGTTCGACTGTCGTGTTATCGTCAAAAAGCGATATTGTAGATTGTGAGATGTTTAAGGCTACATAATAGCCGTCCGCCTCAACAATCCGCATTGCTTCTGCTAGGATACTCGAACACATATCCGATACTTGTTTTCGTTTTTTACGAGTACTCCACACGGACAAGACCAATTCGACCGTGCCTTTTACGTCCGTTTTGTTTGGCACGAGTATAGAAGTCGTATCCTCTAACTCAACGAACGGATAAGGTACATTGTCGTCTGGCTTATAGTCGTATGTTTTGTACCCCAACAACTGACAACGTTTAAACACGCTGTCAAAAACTGCTTGCTCTCTTGATTTCATTTAACCAACCTCTCCAAATCATTTTTAAATTGTTGTTTTTGTTCGTCAAAAGCTGGCTTTATAAACGGTTGTGCGCTCATTTTGCGAGTCCCTAATTCAACGTAAGCGGCGTATGCAGTCCCTGGCGCCACTCTATACTTGAATCTACCGACCTTACTACTATTGACAGAAATAGAACGTTTAGTCGCCCCTGTTGGCTTGACAAAATGTTTATTTTTACCTCTTCCCTCATAGTGTCCTCTAAATCTGGAAGCGTTGTTAACTGCTTTTCTCTGCATGTCTACGCCATGTTTATCAACGATGCGCTCCACCTCTTCCATTTTAGAGACTTTTTTAAGTTTAGTTTGAAGTTCCTCGAGGCCTTTTAATTCAAATTGTAAGCTACCCAACAGAATTATCCTTTTCTAAATAGAATACTCTTCCAGACTGCTTATCTGCTCTACATTTATAGCGTTCTTTGCGATAGTTTAGGTAAGTGAATGAGATTTTAGGTGTGTTTTGGAAATAAACCACTTTTGAACCTCGTTTATACTCTCCAAATACAGAGACTTGTTTATCAATTCCCAAGTCCATTACATGAACTGGAACGATAATTTTTTCTTCTTCATTAGAAGTATATTCGCCCGTTTCTGGATTGTACTCTTCTTGTTGCTTAGCGATAATTTCCACTCTTTCGTTGTATCTCATAGCATTTTAAACCCCGCATTAAATGTTTTTGAAAAAACTCGCTTAATCACACTATCGTATTCTCTGAAATCATCAGCATTGAATGTCATTGAAGCGCCTTCGAGGGATTGAATTTTCATTCCCTCAGCACCAATCCTGTTAAACCGTTTAATAATGACCTCGGTAATAATATACTCGAGGCTTTCTGGAACATCATCCACGCCTGCGTATGCTAAAAAGTTAGCAGTCGTCAACTTGGCTATTGTACTTAGTAACTTATCTTGAAGATTGTCTTCAATACCTAGCAATATTTTTGCTTGAGCGATATTTTCCATGTTATCCCTCCAATAATACTGCGATAAGTTCCTCTTTGCTTAGTGTTGAATAGCCTTTGATTTCACGTTCTCTTGCGATATCTCTTAACTCGTTAACTGTTAAGTCGTTGTAAGTGATAATCTCAGACTCAGCAGGCTTTTCTGGATAATGTCGTCGTAACAACATACCCATTAAGCATTACCTCCAAATTTAACGACTTTTGTAGGGTCGTATAAGTAAACACCATAGTGTTCATCACCAGTGATTACTGTAGTCTTTTTAAGGATATCGCGGTCTGTTTCAACAGCCACATCACGTTTAAGGTTGATAACGAATGCGCCATATTTTGCTACATCGTCTGTATCTGTTTCAACGGCAGAAACTTTAACAAGGAATCCTTTACCTTTGTCTACTTTCTTAGAACGTACAATTTGAACACCGTGTGCTTCACCAAAAGTTCCTGAAACAACGATATCAGCACCGATTTCTGAACCGCGTACCCATTCTTTTGCAACATCAGCACGTAATGCAATAGCATCTTCTGGGTTAACAAGTGCAACATAGCGAGCGTCTTCTTCGTCTGCAAAGACTGCTAAAGCTTTATCAAGTGCAGCGCCAGTTGTAGGAGCTTCCGCAACGAATTGAGTTGCTTTCTTAGCTTCAACGATTAAGTCGTTGTCTACTTTGTTAGCGATAGCTAAAGCGATTTGATGAGTAGCTTGTCCGATTGGGTCGCCGTAACCAGAAAGAATAGCTTCGTCTGTTAATTCGATACCTTTACCAGCTTTTTTAATAGTCATAGTAGATTTAGCAGTAGTTAATTGGTCAGGGACGATTGCTTCGCCTTCTTCAATGTCTTTTGCGTCAGCGGTCATTTCCCATTTAGGAACTGTGATAGTGTTTCCTGGTTGTCCAACAAGCTCACGCTCAACGTAAGCTAAAGGTGTAAATTTAATCATTTTTGGTAATTTTGCTGAAACCATGTCAGCCATTACCTCTGGGTTTACTAATTGTGCAATTTTAGTTTGTGTCATTTATTCATTATCCTTTCAATTTATGGTATAGTTCGGGGTTATTTTGCAGTAATTCATTTCTGCTTTGATATCCCATCTTGTTAAATTGTTCTTTGGTAATTTCTCCTGCGGATGTATCTTCCATCTTCTTAGGTGTCTTACCTTTTAATTTTTCGCCAACTTTTTTATCGGCTAGATCATTCACTAAAGAAACAAAGCTCTCTACAGCTTCTTGCGTGCTCTCTGCGGTATCTTTAACAACTAAGCCTAGGATTTTATCATCAACTGCAATACCGCCCTCAGAAAGCATTTTAGAAGCTTCTCGCTCTAGTCCGCTACGGTTGATTTTAGCTTCAAGTTCAGCAATGTAATCAGCTTGTTTCTTACGCTCATACTCTGCTTTCTGATTTTCGTTCATCTCACGTAGCTTTTTTGCTTCGTTCTCCTTAGCTTCCTGCTCTGATTTCCACTTAGCAAATTTTTTATCGATGATAGCATTGACATCTGCGTCCGTGTACTTCTTCTCGTCTTGCGGTTGTTTTTCAGGTTCTGCAGGTACCTTTTGTTCTTCAACCGTTTCGACTGTTTGTGTTTCTTCGTTCATTTCGAACCTCCTATTTTTAAAGTCGTCCCCGACTGTATTTTCCATAGCTTTTAAAGTCTTCAATGCTTGGACAATAAAAAAACCGTACGGGATTCCATACGGTTAAATTATTTTTTGATATTTCATTTCTCGCTCATTTCTGAGCACAAAAAAAGCACTTAGATTTCTCTAGGTGCTTTAGCCATATTGTACTTCAACCTCGTTCATTATTTCCGGTAAAGTTTTTCCTTCAATCTGCAAAGAAATCAAATCATCAAAAGAAGATGCTCTATATTCTTTGTCCGCAATAACAACAACAATATCATAAACAGAATTAGGAAAAATGCCACATACTTGACCATTATAATTAAAAGAAGCGTCCCATCCATTATCATATAACGCTTGTAAATCATCTAATATCGCCATAATATATCTTGATTCTCCTTTCTTTCGTCGTCTGTTAATTCCCTAGTATTTCTACTAACAAACTTACCTTCATCATCAAATACAAAATCATGAGCATGTTCTCCGATTTTTCCATAAGGATGACGTGCTGGTTGTTTATGGTTTGTAAAATGAATATCTTTTGTTTTAAAACCTCTAGCACCATAGTAAGTTCTACCCAGTACATCTCCGTTTGTAGCATTATGCTGAACTACACTATTAGGAAAACCTCTTTTGCCAGGCGGTGTGTGTCCAATTGTAGTCCCTGATACACTTACTATTTTACCACTTTTTATAGCTTTATCAATAGTTTTACGTTCATTGAATTCACTAATAGTATCTCCGTTCAGGTTTATTTCTTTTTCAGTATCTTTCCCTAAGCGCTTTGGATCTATCATAAAATGCGGAACCGTCGTACATCTACAGTTAGGATGAAATGGTGGAGCGTTCAATGCTGGAACCATCTCTGATACTTTGAAGATTCTCCCGTTGAACGGTTGGCAAATCGGACACGCTTTTAATTCGGTCATGACTTGATACCATTCAACACCATTAGCATCATAGTTCGATTTTTGAGCCTCTGAATATACCCTTGCTGATTCCGTAACTGCTAACCGTCTAGCATATCCATAGGAAACATCAAACTCTTTTTTAAGACTGTTAATCAGAACGTTTGTGCCTTTACCTCTTAAAACAGTATCGGCAACACCTTTCTTAACAATGTTTCTTAATTCGTTTTGTCTTCCCCAAACTCTAGATGACCACGTTGCGTCTTCGAAATTAGCGTACACGATAGAGTCAGCAGATACTTTTGAAGATTCAAAACTTCCGAGTGTCATATTCAAGACACCAGCGCTGAATATATTTTCACGTCTGATTGACTCCACCAAGTGTCTATCAATGATTTCAAACTCACTCAAAGCTAAATCATACTGGTGCAACTTGATATTCGCTTGAAGCACTTCTAAACGACTTGTTTTCATCTTCAAGTTATACAATCGCATCAAGTCGTTTTCTGCTCTTGTAAAATCATCGCTTGTTACTTTCTGACCACGTTTTCTCAATTGGTTAGCGCGCTCTACTAACTGCTTAGCTTTAAACTCGACATTAATCATATCAAGCCTGTCTGCTCGTTGTTTAGCTTCTAGCTTCGTGATTCCTTCTCTGTCAGCGTATCTTTGCCAAAAACTATCGATTTCCTTTTGGATGTTGTTAGCGTGTTGTTGATAGACGCCTTGTAATTGGAAAGCGACTCTCTTATCCGCCAACTCCCTTGCCTTCTCCTCGGCTCGGTATCTATCTTCCCAGTATTTGTTATTCAACATCAGCTACAACCTTCTTGCTTTCGTCCAGTTCTGCGTCTGAGTAGATTTTTTGTTTTTCTAGACGTGTTTCAAGGTCGCTTACTGCCTCCTCTTCACGTTCCATTCTTTCAATCTCTTTCTGAGGGTCGTCAACGATAGATAAAACAGATAACTTAGTTTCCTCTGATACTTGTCCAGATAACTGTCCAACGATTTGAGCCTCTTCAAGAATGTTTCTAGGCACGTTTCTAGTAAACGTATAATTCAATCCTGTCCATGCGTCCTCGTATACAGTCGTCAAAGGAACACTAAACACGATTCTATACAATCTGTTAAATGCGGATTGTATTTTTCTATCTTTCATTCGAGCAAGGTTGTCCATCGCTTGTAATTTGAAAGCTAGAGCCGTTCCAGACGAGTTCCCAAACTCAGACTCAGACATATTCGCTACCATAGAGATTGCGAAAATAGATTCCTTAAGTAAACTAATTAAATTCTCTTGTGTTGTGTCAGAACTTGGTTTCTCAAGGAAAGCGACCTCTGGCAAAGCACCATCGCCATTCTTCCACAGATTGAAAATTCTATTCTCTCTAATCTGACTAGCGTCTTCTTCCTGTAGCTCTACTCCTAGAACTTTCAAATAAGCGTCCGCAAAGTAGTCTACATCGTTCGCTTTTTCGCTTGCTGCTTTATTTAAAGCATTAATCAATGTTTTCACACTCTCGAAAATACATTGTCGCTCTTCATTTTCAATCAATTCAACTACTGGGATTGAGTTGTAAATGTGTTGAGTGCGTTCACCGAACCTTACCGCCCCACCAGTCGAAAAAGTAGCGTCAATCAATTCATCGTTTGTGATAACTTGACCGACTCCTGTTTGATTATTCTCATTAAACGTATATCTTACAGCGAATATAGGGCGTTCTTCAATGCTGTTATCATGGACAATAAACATATTAATCGGACTATTGTATGTCGCTCTAGTTTGTTTATATTCATCTTGATACACATAAATAAAAGCATGACCGAACACACTTGACATTTTCGCAAGCTCGAACTCTGAGTCTTCCATGTCATTGATTTTACGGAAACTTGAGACAAACTCATTTACGTTCTCGTCCTCATGCTTGATTTTAACTGGAACACCAATCTGATAACCTGTAAACGTATCGACAATGTACTTAGCGTAATTAAACACCAAGCGGTTATCAGGTTTCCAGCTATCTTTCTTAGGCATTTTCAAAACTTCATGTTGTGAGAGATACATATCCTCGCTTTCAACATAATTCTTAACTAGCTTACTCATGTGAAGCCTAATCGCTTCAGTAACGACTTCTTCTGTCACTTTATCGCTTGTTGTCGTTATTACTTTTCGTTTATTCACAAAAACTTTTGCCAAATTTAAAAGCCTCCTTTGAACAGTTTGATTTTAGATTGACTGCCATCGATACATTGCAAGCTGTATCTGAGTGCATCCATCAAGTGGTTGTTCTTATCTTCGGGTTTGTTCAACCAATTACCTTCTTTGTCTTGTTGATAGCAATAACTGTAAAATTCATCCATGATGTGCGTACAAGATGGATGCACATAAATAGAGTATCCTTGTAACTTGGATACTCCTGCCATAATGCTATCTTTTCCTTTACGACTTTCTTGCAACCGTAAAATGTTATATTCTGTTTGCAATTCTTTAATCAACCTCGGTTCTGCACTATCTGCGATGATTTGCGACTTAGCGTATCCTTTGTCTTGTATCATCTTAGCTACGTCTTTCGTTATCAAGCCAACTTGATACGCTTCATCAAAGACATATATTTCCTTTTTCTGTTCGTTAATCAAGCTAGCACATAACGCTGTAGGGTCATGAGTGAAACCGAAGTCGAGACCAATCGCCAACTGATAAACCTCATCTTTCAGCAATTCGTCTTTATCAAAATTCTTGACTTTGACATTCTCATATATCAAACCTTCCGCAACGCCCCACTCACCATCGCACACAATACGAGCCCGCCGTGGGTTCGTCTTGTATAAGTCTTCATATCGTTGTATATCGACTTTATCTAGCCACTCGTTGCATCTAAACGTAGTCGTGAGTGCTAACGTATCTGCTCTTTGTGTTTTTTCATCAAAGAACACACGTTTTAACCAGTGTCTTTCATTCCACGGGTTAAACGTTATTGTTATCTGTTTAAAAAAGTCTGGAGCATCTAACGTACCACGGATTGATTCAACAACTGTAGAAAATTTTTCTTCATTCTCTATTTGATACGCTTCTTCAAACCATGCCCAACAAAGGATACCTACATCTACCGTGATAGATGTTATTTTAAGTTCATCATCTAACCCTCTAAACAATATCTTTTGACCCGTTGCTTTGACAGTTATTTCGGGCAACGACTCGTTAAACTTAAATAAATGAGCAACTTCTAATTTGTTAGCTGCCCATTTAAAATCTGTATATGTCGATTGCTTATTCGTGTTAGAGTAACGTCGAACTACTAACAGATTAGACCACGGATACTTTAATATGCGGACGATAAAGTTTAACGCTGTTGTTTTGGATTTTTTAGATCCACGCGACCCTTTTACGACTCTATAAAAGTTTCTAGATTTCCAAAAAGCGCCGTAACCTTTACCAATTACAGCAGGCAGATTAATCTTGGATGTCATCTTCATTCATAAACACCACGCTTCCTTGAACGTCTATTTCTTTACGGTCAAGGTATGCACCACTTACTTTTAAGATATGGTCTATTGAGCGTTGCCTATCTTCAATACATGGCGTGTATTCTCCAACGATTACTTCTTCCGTTTCTTCTCCGTTAGATTTTACCACTTTTTTTGAATATCTCTTCTGCGGTTCTCCACGGGCTATACTTGCAGAGATTGCTAAAGCTTCAGCAATACTCATTGAACGTTCATTAAAATGTTCTTCCGTACGTTTCTTGATATACTCAGAAATTTCAACTTTCTTCAACAGCCTTTGCCCTATACTATATGCCGTTTTTTCTGAGTAACCTGCCTTAACCGCTGACTTAGTTGCGTTTTTACTGATGATGTACTCATCAGCGAAGTGTTTTTGTTTTTCGTTCATTTTCCATCACCTCATTTCATTGCATACAAAAACCCCTCAAGCTGGAGGGCTTGAGAGGAAAAAAATAAAGGAGTTTAAACCATGAGAAAAAAGAATGTCTTTTTCTACATCTTTCCACATGATAACTATATCATAGAATCTTTAGTATTGTTTGGTACAGAAACACCTTTTTTAGTACAGATTAAATCTATTTTTTTAATAGCTTCATCATGAAGAATAAATAATGTTGTTTTAGAAATTTTCAATTCTTCGGCGATTTCATCCCAGCCTTTAGAAGAAATATATTTCATCCAAATAATTGTTCGTTCTCTAGAATTATCTAATTGTTCAATCGCTTGGATAAGTTGATATTTTAAATCAATCAATTTATCTACTTGGTCATTAATATAATCATTCAAATTGATTATTTTAACGTATGCATCGTCTTTAAGGCCTACTTTCGACTCTTGCACATTCACTTCTTTTAGAGAAGGAGATTTTAAGAAAGAATTATTTAAACGATCTAGCTCTTCTATTTTTGTTTTTATTTCCAAATCGATTAAGCGAATTTGCTTCAATTGATGTTTAATTCCCATTTTTCACATCCTCTCTAATCCGATTCATTAAGGTCAAACCGAATTCTTCAGTATTTGATAAATAATCAAAATATTGACTTAAAAAGAACCGCTCACAGTCCATTTTCATATTCCACGCTTCTCGATGGTGCCTGTTTCTAAAATGCTTCTCTTTTAAATTCCAATCGGACTTTACAATTCCTTTAGAGAGCAAGTATCTTAAAGTTATCTTGTAATCATCAACGGCTCTCTCTATAATTCCAGCACATATTCCGTAATAACCTCTACTGTCCATTATCCACCTCACAATAGAGCTTCTAGCTTATCGATTTGAAAACCTGCCCAAGCTTTATCTGGATTATCAAATTCATCGTCAATCACTACTACAGGTAGTGAGCTATATCCGTAGTGTTTGAGTAATTCAAACGCTCCAGGGTTCGCTTCGATGTCCACACTTTCAAATTCAATCTTGTTTTGATTCAACCACATCTTTGTCATCTCGCATTGCATACATCTAGGCTTTGAATAAACTGTCAACATCAACTAAATCCTCCTTTTCTTTTATTTTTCATTTTTCTCTTTATATCGTCTAACCCGTCTATAAAAACAATGTTCATAATCAAGGCTAAGTTAATCGATAATGTTATCAAAAACGGAAATAACACAAACTGCCACGTAAATTCTACTCCTAGAAATTTAACGATTGCTAAAATTAAACTTAAACAAAAGCCGATTACCAATGCTCTCAAACTTTTTTCCACGTTTGCTCCTCCAAATCAAAAATCTGTTGTAAAGCATCGTCTCGCGCTTCTTCACTTAAACCACCTATCACATCGTTTGTAATTGGTGTTCTGTAATCAATGTCCCAATTACCATTTTCATCAAACCTTAATACTGCAATTTCAATACCAAAATAAATGTAGTTTAGTTTGATTATGCTTGCACCGTACCCATTTGGAAATTTGTAAATTGTTTGTGGATATCCTAAATCGTTTTGTCCTACGATGTAATCTTTGAATTTGTCACTGTACGTTAAATCCATCACTGCACCTCACAATCCACAAACAATTCTTTGATTTCATCACCAAATAGTTTAATTGCATGTTTGGCATCAAATTGATTTTTAAAACAACCAAAATATGAAAAGGAATTAAATCCGACTGTCCACATAGCGTACATTCCTTCTTCATTCTTAGCAATAACCCATTTTTTACTGTTATGATCATTAAAATCGGGTTTCCAACCATCATTGCACTTATCTCTAAACATTTTAAAACGTTGCAACAGATTCCTTCTTTGCACTTCTAATCTCGCTTCTTGCTCAGTATTAAAAATATGTCCTTGATAAAAACAATGCTTAATCCATACGCTTTCGTTCCAACGAGCTTGTTGAATGTTTCCATAGGCATCGACGAACCAAAATACTTCACCTTCCTGAAACGTGCTCTCTGCATATTCTAGAAGTTCAATCTTCATATTCAGTTCCTCTCTTTGATTTTTAAGTTCTAGTAGCGTGTCCATTATTCAACCTCCCTTTCTATCAATGCATCTTTGTTTATTTTTATGATCACGTAAAATTTATCGCTCCTATAATCAACTGTAATATTTCTATAACCGAAATCATCAAGTAATTTGATTATTGCCCACTTTCTTTTTTTAGCTTGCAAGTTCCGTTCGATTTGCCTTTTGATATTGTCTTTTCTTTCTTGTTCTAATTGCTTCAACATTCGTTCATAAGGTGTACCTTCACGCTTTAATTTGTATAAATCTAGCACACACCAAAGCAAAAAGATTAGACAAATACTGATTAATATCATGTCAGTGCGAAGTGGGTGTTTGATTATAAAATCTAGTATGCTCATATAATCATCCTCCCTATCTATTAATGTAGTAACCAACGATTGCATCTAACATAAAGCATCCTTCATGTACTTCTTCTGAATTTCTAAAACTCCAACTGCTATTTTCTCCTACATAAGTAAATTTAAGGTATTTCCCATATTCAATACCGTATTTCCTTATACCGTAGAAAACCAATTTCTTTTCATTTCTAAAAAATAAAGTTAGTGTCATCACTCATCCTCCTATTAAAAAGCTATAACTCCTAATAGTTCTAAAACACAAAGAACCAAAAGTACAATAACCATAATTAAACCAATTATGAACGCTGCAAGTTCGCTTTTTCTCTCTATCCATCCCAAAAGTAATACTACAATCAAACTACAAACGATTTGAGTTAAGATTTTCATTTAATCTACCTCCATCATCAGCGCTTATTAAACCAAATTGTTCAATCGTTGCTCCAAACTACATCTCAAATCAACCAAAGAATCTATATCTTTCTTCCACTGCCTTCAACGATGTTTCGAACCCAAGTAAGAAAGCGAATCGTTCATTGTAGCTCATCTCTTCAATTTGTCCGTAGTTGATATCTTCTTGGAATTGTTTCAACGCTCTGTCATACATCAACATGTCCTTGTATTTACAATGTGCTACAATTAAGTAATGCACATCGTCTTTTAATTTTTCAAATTCATCTTTAGCCAATTGCCTTCACCGCCTTTTCTAAATTCACTAAATTCTCTACAATACGATCTCGAATATGAGCCGCAACGGAATAAGGGTCTTTCATAAATTTAATCAACGTATTCGCATTTACTTTTAACGCTTTTGAAGCAGCTAACATCTTATCGCTAGAATCTTCAATCATCCCATGGATGTAAGTAATAGCTTCACCGTAATTCTCACCCATATACTTAAAAGCTACCTTGCTAATTCGTTCTTGATACGGGTCCTTAACGATAGTCCCTTCGATAGCATGTTCTTTGATAAACTCTAAAACTTCATTTGGCGTTTTAAAATGCATCGCTTGTTTAATGTCAGTTGTAAATTGATGCGTATATTGTGGATGGTTCTTTGCAAGATATCCCATCACGCTTGAGTAGTCATTAATACGTTGGAAGTACCATTGTGGATATTTAGCATCTCTAATGACATACATTTTTATATTGTTCATGTTTATCCCTCTTTAAAACGGTAAATCTTCATCAGTAACATCAAACACTTGTCCGTCCGCTGTAAAAGAGTCGTTATTTGCAAAATTTCCGCCCGTATCCGCGTTTTTATTACCGTTGATTGTATTTACATGTCCGCCTTCAAAACCCTCTCTACTGCCTTCTAATTGGTTTGTAGCGTTGCGCGGTTCTAATAAGCTAAAGTTTTCTGCTAGTACCTCTGTAACATATACCTTTTGACCTTGTTGATTTTCATAGTTGCGTGTTTGAATACGGCCCTCAATTCCTACTAGTGAGCCTTTACGCGTAAAGTTTGCAAAATTTTCCGCTGCCTTACGCCACATTGCGCAGTTAATAAAATCTGTTTCCTTTTCGCCATTTTGGTTCTTAAAGTTTCTGTCTACTGCTACCGTAAAACTAGCGTATGCCGTTCCGTTCGATGTGTAGCGTAAATCTACTGCCCTTGTTAATCGTCCTACTAATACTACGTTGTTAATCATTGTCTACATCTCCTATATATTTTTTCCATTCGTCCAGGTTTCCCTTTTGAATCTTGTTTACTCGTTTAAACTCTTTGATTGCCTGCGCTTTGAGTGGCAATACGCCCTCTTGTCTCGCCTCGTCTGTTACTGGAATAAAATATCCAGTACGTCCGTTTCTTACCCCTACAATCACGATGCCGTAATTGTTGATTAACTGATCTATGATTTTCTTCACTCGTCTTGTAGAAAGTCTTGTCTTTGCTACGATGTCTTTTATATTCACTCTACGTTCGTCACTAATCGGGATAAGCGATAGGACTACCCTTTCAATCGGTGTCATTTGTTTACTCATATTGCCACCCTCCTTTTGTCTTTTTAACTTTCAGTATTGCGGTATTATATCGTTTCATAAATAGCTTTTTCTTTAGCTTGAATACGTCTGTTTCTACGCCTTTCACGTCAATATAAGTCAGTGTGCCGTCATTTTCCGTGACGATAAAATCAACTACATAAAAGATAGGTCTGATTTTTCCTTTGACTCCTTCAACGTTAAAGCCTTCTTGCAACAACATTCTTTTTTGTCGTTCAAACCCTAAGATTTGACGTTCTGCCACTTGTTGCTTTAAGTGTAAGTAATAATCGCCTTCCGCTTTACTATCAAACTTGATACCGTCAATTTCTACTTTCTTTGCGTTGTACTTAGATGTTCTGAACATTTATTTATTAGTTGCTCCCTCTCTCTCTTTCTTTCGCTCCCTGGATAAGTTTTCTCTTTCTTTCAAGGAAACCTTCATCAGTTGTTTTTAAGTTAGCAATCTGTTTGACTAGTTCTGCGTATCGCTTTGGATTAGACTTGTAAAACTGTATTTCTTTTTCTGCCTCGCTCATTTATCCTCCTGTTATTTTGCCCAGTCGGGTACAATCTCAACATAACCGCTAGGCTTGTTGTAGTTATTCTGTTTTGATTTTTGTCTAGCGTTGCCCTCCGCTAGTGCTTTCTCAAGGGTATCAATTCCTTTTTTATCCCAATCAACCATAATCGCGTTTGCGTATCTGAATTTTAAAACATTATCCTCAACTGATATTTCTAGCGCTCGTTTAACGAGTTCAGGGTTTAAATCATTACACCATTTCAAAATCGATTGACGAATATAGTCGCTAATCATTCCGAAATGATTTTCATAAAAGTTTAAAACATCAGAAATTTGTTTTTGTTCAGTTGTTGCTGCTGGTTCGTCTGCTAGGTTTTCAGCTTCGTTTGTTTCTGCTACTACTACTTTACTTTTATTTATTTTAGTTTTATTTAGTTTTATTTTATTTAGTTTTATTTTATTGGCATGGTTTAGTAATGCTTGAGCATTGCTTGAGCATTGCTTAGGTAATGCTTGAGCATTGCTTGTATCTTCAGATTGTTTATTCCACCGTGCTTCTGCTGCTTTTTTTGCTTTGGATTTTCGTTGTTGCGCTCGTACATCCATCATTTCCATTCGCTCATTAAAGCTATCTGAATAGAAATATTTACCATCTTCTGTAAATTTGAATAAGTCGTAATTCTCAACAACTTGTTTTACTTTTTCAGGTTCTACTCTTAAATCAAAAGCTAGTGTGTCGTAATCGATTGTGCTTTTGTAGCCTTCTTCTTCTCTTAATCGTTCAATCAACATGAAGAAGATTCCATAGCCTTCCGCACCTAACTTCATTCGAACCTTCATTAATTTGTCCGAATTTCTTGCGTTGCTATCGTGTGAGAAATAACTTCTCATTCGGTACCTCCTTTCTCCCTATTTACCGATTCTTAGCTCTTTCACTGCCTCCTCGTTTAGTAAGATTGGCTTAATATGATATTTATTTTCAAATGCGATTTCTCCTATCGTGTGCCGTTCGTTGTGATGCGTTCTACATAAGCAATAGTAAAATCTGTTTGCGTGGTCTATCTTGTTACGATTGTTTCCCATTCCTACTGCGTCTACATGATCTACATCGCTATGTTGTTTTCCACAAATAAAGCACGTCCGATATTTAACAAACAGAAACGCTAGACGGGCCATGTCAGCTGCTTGATAGTATTCTTTAAAGTGGAACGGTATATCATTTTGGAAACAAAACTCGATAATCAGTTCAATCAGTTGATTAGCTTGAGTAATGTTACAGTGGTTCATCGCTAGGCTTAACCCTTCCACGTTGTACAACTCACTGTAATACGCTTTGAACATTTCCTTGACCCATTCCAACGGATAGCCTGTATAGTCGCTCACATCTCCAAATAACGCATGTATGAATTTTTGTTGTTTAGGTGTAATGCTACGTTTATCAACAACAGTCACTTTCAAGCGGATATTTTCGCCTTTATCTGTTCTTCTTCTAGCCTCTGTAAGGTTGAAATCTTCTTCTAGCGCTATCTGTATGTCATGTTGATTAACCGCTTTGAGTTGCCCCTCGTAATCCATTACGCCCCTTCACGCGTTCCTGTTAAAGGTTCCGGGATACTTTGCAACATCTTAATTGCTCTATCTAGCAATGTATCGCTCCATTCTTCAGTAGGTGCACCTTGTACTTTGGATTGCATTTCTTTGAATTTCTCGAATCGTTCGGGCGTTGACTCTGCTAGTTGTTGAATATAATCACATTTAGATTGTTTTTCTGCACTGATTTGAGGGCCCTTCTTTTTTCTTCCGTTACCGCTTGCCTCGTTTCCGTCATCGTCTTTGTCTGATGTGATACCAAACACTGCGCTCAACGCATATCTTTTAGCGTATGTAATTGCACTACCGTACGCTTGAGGCGTTTGTTTTTCAGGTTTCATTCTCACACTAGGAAACTCAATATATTCCCCTGATTGATGTAGAATAATCGTTCCTACCTCGATATTTCCGCTATCATCACCACTTGCGAACTGCATGAACGAAATCCCTAACGGTCCTGCTGCTTCTGTGATTGCTTCAACTACATTTTCTAAAGGTACATATTTACTTTTAAAAAATGGGTTGTTTGCATCTTTTAATGGTTGTTTTAAATTCTTCTGAAATTCAGACATTGCTTTTGATAAGTTTTCAATGCTCTCTGATTTGTTTAACATGTTTCACTCTCCTGCTGTTAAAATTGATGAGTCTAAATAATTTTCTTTCAAGTACTCGTCTACATCGTCTTCGTTGACGTAATCGCCACCTAATTTGTAGTAATTACATTCCTCATCTGTTTTATTCCCTTTCCAGTCATACGCTCTAATGCGTGTCACTGGGGGTTCTGTTAAATATAGGTTTCTTAGATATTCTTCCACATCGTCCTCAAGGACTTTATCCCCACCTATAATCCTGTACTGATCTCCACGATAGATTTCCATTCCATTCCAATCGTATCCATAAACTTTGTCTTCAGGAGGTTCAAGATACCTATTGTGTAATGCTTCAAAACTTCCGTACATTGTGTTATACTCTCCTTAGATATTATTAGTTAGTCAGCGTTCCCGCGCTGGCTTTTTTTGTTCCATGTTCCCTGAAAATCAGGCTCTACATATTGCCCACTTCTAATCAAATCAACTTTTGTTTGGTGATTTTCTACCGCCTTTCCTACCAAGAGCACAATGCTCATCATTGCGATAATGATTCCAAATGCTAAAATGTACCATCCTAGTATCCACTTCATAAATGGGATGAATTGTACCCTCGTTTTTCTTCTTCGTTCTGTTCTCATCGTCTTCTCCTTCCGTCCCATACTTTCTGAATTTCATCAATCATGCTCGCTTGATATTTGTATGGGCGTGTATCTGTTCTTCTTGCTGCAACCACCACTGGATGGTTTCTGATTTCACTCTTATGCCACGAACTGGAACTTGTTCCAATCGCTTCACACAACTCTTCAGTCGTTATCCACCGTTGGTTACTTCTCGAATCAATAAACGGTTTTATTAATCCAACAAATTTCTCTGGGTTTCTTTTTACGACCTCAAAGAATATCAGTTCGTAATAATCAAGCGTTGATTGTTCCATGGTTTCCTCCTTTCAGTTTTAATTTGTGTCTTTAAGGACACTTATTCCTTAAAAAAAATATCCATAATTTCAGAATCTGATAAATTTAGGATGTTCTTACAAGCAACAATTTCTTCTCTTCGAAAAGAAACCGATCCGTTCATTCTACTATGATACACTGTTTTAGTGAATGTTCCATTGATATTTTCGTCCATTTTATCAATAAAATCTTCTACCTTTAATCCCCTTTCTACAATTTTTGCTTTCAATAAATTATAGTTCATTTACATCACCTCATTTCTTGTTGTGTCGTTTAGGACACAATCATAGTATCATAAGTAAATAATCGTGTCAACACATAAATGTGTCTTTTTTGAAACTTTTTTTATTTTTTGAGTGAATTTAGTTGTTTCTAGGACACTTTAGTGATATTCTTTCATTATGAAAGGAGCGGTTAAAATGCTTGATTTAAAGGCTCAAAGAGAATCGTTGAAGTTAACTTTAGAAGATGTCGGCAATTACGTTGGCGTTGGCAAAAGTACTGTTCGTAAATGGGAAAACGGCATGATAAATAATATGGGTAGAGACAAAATTTTAAAGTATGCGAAGATTTTACAAATCAGTCCATTAGCTTTAATTGGTGAAGTTGAGACTGAAGCTCCAACATGGGCATCCGAAGACGATGTTATTGTTTTTGATGAGGCATTAAAACGTAATAGTGTTGTTATGTCCTATAATGGTATAGAACTATCTGAAGAAGATAAGATACAATTAGACGGAATGATACGAGCAATGCTATGGGAACGAATAAAAAAAGGCAAGGAGGAATAATTATTGGAAGTGAATCAGTTAGTTAGTACTTACAATACAGCTAACCCGTTTGAAATAGCGGACTATTTAGGAATCGAATATGATTTCAAGCCGTTACCTAATAATTTAAAAGGGATACTTGTATCTTCAGAAAAAGATACACCGTTAATATTAATTAACGAAGATATACAAGACATTTCTTTTAAATATTACGTCATGGCACATGAATTAAAGCATGCTATGGACCATTATGGATTGAATGGATTCTACTCCGCAACTTTTGGTGGAAAAGGGAAATTAGAACAAGAAGCAGATATATTCGCATGTAAACTAATGAAATATTTATATGAAGAACAATATCAAAAGCCTGTAGAAACGTTTGAAATCTTAAAGACTATATATGGAATTAAAGAGGATATGCAAAATTACATTTAAGGAGGAAAACAATGGAATTAGAAGTGTTGTCAGAGCAATTGAAGAATTTAGGGAAACGAGTACATACATTGAAAGATAATATCAATACAGAGGAGGCTACTAAAACTTCTCTAATTTTGCCATTCTTTCAAATCTTAGGATACGATATCTTTAACCCACTAGAATTTATTCCAGAATTCACTGCAGATTTTGGAATTAAAAAAGGTGAAAAAGTAGACTATGCAATTAAAATTAGCGATGCTCCTGTAATTCTAATTGAAGCTAAATCTATATCAGAAAAACTTACAAAACATGATTCGCAATTATTTAGATATTTTGGTACTACTACTTCAAAATTCGGAATTTTAACAAATGGACAAGAATATAAATTTTATACAGATCTTGATGAACCTAACAAAATGGACTCTACTCCGTTTTTAACAATAGACATTACTAAGATTAAGGACGTTCAAATCGCTGAGATTGCTAAATTCCACAAAGATAATTTTGACGTTGATAAAATAACTTCATCTGCTTCTGAATTAAAATACTTAAACAGCCTTAAAAACCTTTTATCTAAACAATTGACTGAACCAGATGAATCATTCGTTAAATATATCGTTGGTGAGATATATGAAGGTACTAAAACCAAAAATACTCTTGAAAAATTTGAAGCAATCGTTAAGAAGGGCTTTTCTCAATTCATAAGCGAACGGGTAAATGATAAGTTGAGTGCTGCTTTAAATACTAATGTAGATACTAAAATATCTAGTACTCCAGATACTGAAGAGGTTAAAGAAGAAGTTCAAAATAAAGATTCTGAAATAGTAACAACTTCTGAAGAATTAGAAGCTTACACTACTACAAAAATTGTTTTAAAAGACGTTGTGGAACCATCACGAATATTTTATAGAGACAATAGAAGTTATTTTAATGTACTTTTAGATGATAATATTCGTAAGTGGATTATGCGTATTTATACAGTCAACAATAAATTTAAACTACAATTTAACGATGAAAAACATACGACTGTTGAAATCTCAAATCCACTCGATATCATTCAGTATTCTGATAATTTAACTTCGACTGTTAAAAGATTTTTATAAAATAAGTAGCCTGTTAAGGCTATTTATTTTATCTCAAAAAAGAACATGCGTTTGGGAATAGAGGTGAACTATGGCAAGCATAACCAAAAGAGGCAAAACATGGGCTTATCGTGTCTATTATTACGATGAAGGTAAACGTAAATACGTTTCAAAAAGTGGATTTAAAACCAAGGCAGAAGCAAAAGATGCATCAATCTTGAAAGAAAATGAATTATTAGTCGGTAAAAATATTAGCAAAGAACAAATGTTACTAGCTGACTATATGGAGAATTGGAAGAAGCTCTATAAAGAAGATACTATTTCATTGAAAAGCATCTCCAGGATAAATAGTATCATTAGCTACGTTAGAGAAAATTATAATATTCCCTTGAGAGATATTACTCACGAAAATTATCAATCGTTTTTGAATGATGTTGCCAAAACACGCTCCAAGGAAACTGTTAAGAAATATCATACTTACGTTAAAGCAGCAATAAAGCATGCGTTAAGAACTCAAACTCTTCTTCACGATCCGACAACTACTGCTGTTTTAAAAGGACTTGAAGAGAAAAATAAGAAAGTTGAAAATAAATACTTAAGCAAGAGTGAATTTGATAAATTAGAGAAAGCATTGTTAGAAGATATACAACTGGATTACACATCGAGATATATCATTCTATTTAGTATGTATACAGGGGCTCGTTTTGGTGAGTGTTTAGGTATGACATGGGATTGTGTGGATTTAGAGAATAAAACAATTAAAATAGAAAAAGGATTCGATTATCATTTTACAAACGATTTTACTGAAGGTAAGACAAAAAGTAGCAAACGTAAAATAACTATTCCTGATAAACTAGTTGAAATATTACAATCACTACCAGTTCCAGAAGACAAAACGCAAAGAATATTTAAAAGAGTTAGTAACAATGCAATCAATAAAGCGTTGCAACTAGCATTAAACAGAGCAGGAATCGATAAAGATATTACATTCCACGCTATGAGACACACCCACGCTAGTATCCTATTAGCGAACGGCGTTCAGTTGTTATCAGTAAGCAAGCGACTTGGACACGCAGACCCAAATATAACACTACACACATACGCTCATATCATTGAAGAATTAGAGCAGGAAGATAACGAAAAACTGAACTCAATATTCAATTGAGTACATTGAGAGTGCAAAACGCTCATAAACGTTGTTATATCAATGCTCTACACTCCCCTCGGCTCCATTATTTTACGAAAAAACTCTCTTTATCCACGTGAATAAAGAGAGTTTTTCTTTGTTTCAATATAATTTTTGCAATAAAAAAAGCCTACCTAATGTAGACTTAAGGATGACCCGTACGGGAATCGAACCCGTGTTACCGCCGTGAAAGGGCGGTGTCTTAACCGCTTGACCAACGGGCCAGGATAATATTAAAGCGGGTGACGAGAATCGAACTCGCGACAACAGCTTGGAAGGCTGTAGTTTTACCACTAAACTACACCCGCATTTTATAAAGAGCGGTCCCGACGGGAATCGAACCCGCGATCTCCTGCGTGACAGGCAGGCATGTTAA
>ERZ773254.263-NODE-263-length-33292-cov-7.363119_pt1 | contig 33292 bp, 53 predicted proteins | sample MGYA00580516_ERZ773254 | MGnify/ENA primary metagenome ERZ773254 (study PRJEB29015, sample SAMEA2738158) | human oral metagenome | biome: human oral; feature: human-associated habitat; material: saliva | place: China | collected 2192 ...
GCATGGATAAACAAACAATAGTGAGAGACATAAAAAAAGAGGTCGGTAACTGGCCATGCCAGTCTGACATAGCCAGATATCTAGGTAAATCCAGAGACTACGTCATTAACCTGATGGCGGGGTGTGAGTACATAACTGATGGAAAGAAAAAGCAATACTTTGCTGCAGATGTAGCAGAGCGATTATTGAAAACTAGGAGGTGCAACTAATGAGAAAAACTATAGACGCAATAAAATTCATATTCTCTAACGAAGAAGGTGAATTTGAACCAATAGCAGTAGTTGGATCAATTGCAGCTGCACTCTTCATACCGATGTTGTGGATATTTCTATACGCGGCAGGTTGTAGGTAAGGAGGTCATAAATGGCAATTATGTGCATGGCATTAATCGGTATAGCAATAATGCTCACCGAGATACACCGATACATGGTGTACAAGGCAGATATAGAACAAGAGATATCTAACAATGAAAGGTAAGGATAAATCATGGGTAAGTATAGAAGTACAGCATTTAGAGGGTCTCTTGATAAGGAGACTGCGCAGGAGATAGCAGATTTTATAGGAGCAGTAACTAAACAAGAAGCAATAGTTATCGTGTCTTGTCCGCATGGGAATTCCCACATACATATTTTGGCGGCGAATGAATCTGTAAGTGACGAAGATAAAACAGAGATTAATAAGTGGATAAAAAAAGAGGGTGGAGCTGTATATAGGTCAAGAAAATAGGAGGGCTGTTTAGCCCTCCAGAGATAAAACTAAGATTCTTGATTATAAGGAACTGTACAAGGTGGAAACTTCTCACACGCTACTAGATTACCGCAATCATATGCCGCAAACGCACCCTCTGAACTTAATTGAAAAAGAATAGAACGAAGCTCTTCAAAGCTGATTCCTATAGAGTTCGCATATTCAGAATTAAGATCAACATGGTGATCATCATCGGTTAGATGATCAAGAACATATTTTTTTATCTTTGACTTCATAAAATACCTCACATGATAAATAAACTAATAATTTTAACTGATTATATCACAACGTATATAGAGAGGAGTACAACATGGAAGGATTATGCAAAAACTGTGGGCAGGTGCATTTTGTATCAGCCGAAACACAGGAAGAGGCTGACAGAATCGCAAGTGAATCGTGCGATTGTGAAAACGAAGCAAAATGGCATCGCCTTATGGTTGCGAATGTCGAGATGCTTTGTGGAGAACAGTCAAAGGAGCTGGGATTCGTACCGTTAGATGGCGCAAACCTTGAGTTCGTGAAAAATGCTTGCGAACTGATACACGCTGGATTTATTAACAACGCGAAATTTAGCGTTGCAAACAGCGAGATTAAGATCAGCGGCGGTGCGGCCGGCAAGATTGATGTCAAGCGCACAAAGAAAGAAACTAACCAGATGACAATCTAGGAGGCTAGATTATGGATATCAAGAGAAGAAGGCATTACTTCGGCGACATGCTCTCAGAAGAGCAGCTCACAAGAACGGAACTTCCAGAGATTGAGGAAGCAGTGATTGAAGAATTAGCACTCCCGGTAGTTAATTGCAAAGAGTCGGCGACTCAAGATGCGGATACATGGGGAAGAATTAAGTTTGATTAGGAGGAAAAATGTTAAAAGCTTTGTGGTGGCTAATTATGGCAATGCTGCTAGTGGGATTAGCGGGGCTATATGAATACATCGAGGGCAGGTACAAGAATGCAAACATGTTATTTCTGATATTTGACATAGGAATGCTCATAGCACTTGCGCTTCCGATCGTGTGGTTGATGTTATGAGCAAACTAGATAATTACTATCAAAACTGCGCCTATCCAAAGCCACGGTCGACAAAGAAGAAAAAGAAAATGAATGGGTGGAAAAATAAAGCGAATAGGATTTGCAAGTATTGTGGCAAATCTTATGCAGAGCGACATGAGGTATTTGGCGGCTCGAACCGTCAAATCAGTATCGATAATGAATTCCAGGTTGATGTGTGCAGAAGTCATCACGAAGAACTACATGCTAATTGTACAGAATGGGCACAGACTGAAAATCAGAGATTGCGCCAGCACTACCAACTTCAATATGAAATTAAGTTGATAGAGCAAGGCTACACAGCAGAACAGGCAAGAAGAGAATGGATGCGGCTAATTGGCCGCAATTACTTGTAGGAGGTATCAAAATGAACTGGACAGTAGTAACAGTAACGGCACTTGTGTGCCTAACACTAGCATTCATGGTAGCGGTAGGCGATAAGAGAAAATAATGTTTCGCGTTAAATCAGATTGTGATGCGTGTGGTTTTGAGCATCCGACACCAGGAGACAACAGAGCGTTCAGGTGGTGTCGTAGAATACGCGGCACAGTGTGCGATCAGTGCTGCAAGAAGTGCGAGTATAACGACGACTGGCATTGCGGGTTTGATCCTGTTGGAAGAAATAGGATGTACGAATTAACGTATGCCAACAATGATGATGAGCGAAGAATATCAAGGTTACAAGACAATTTAAAGCGAATAAAAAATAAATTCTCAAGAGAAGTAATAAACATTAATATTGAGCAAATCAGAGAGAGAATAGCTGAACGAGACGAAGAATACGAGAGAATCCACAGTGGAGAAGTTATTCTGACAAAGGAGTAAATCATGGAAAAAATCAACGAAGCAAGGGCGAAGATAACAGAAGAGTCGCTGAAAATAAAGGGTGCGTTGGCTACGTTTATCGAAGAAACGATAAACGAACGCTGCACCACAGAAGAAGTAGCAAACAAAATCCTTGATGGCAAGAAGTCCATCAAGGATTTAATCGATAAGATAACAAAAGAAGCAAAAACAAGAGCTGTTAACTCTATAGCAGCGATATCTGACGAAGAAGTCAAAGAAATGGTGCTGAAGTATTACGAGCTAAATGATACAAAAGCAAGCGGTACAGAAGTAGTAGATATCCTGGATCTAATTTAAGGAGTCGGCTATGGAATACATATATAACAACATCAAGGATATACCTGTTGATATTGAGTATCCAGACAATTTTGAAGAAGTCATTACAAAGGATCTATATAAGCCAATCATATACGACAGGTTCAAGAAAATAGCACACTGCCCTAAATACGGAGAAACATTTGATTACATAGACACGATAAGAAAAGGCGATGTTATTCCATATAAAGGTGAAAGAAGAACAGCGATGCCTCATACATGCTATCCACAAATTAGCGGAAAAACATATGTGTGGATGTTCTATAAAAACGAAACGATATATTTTGTAGTCGCATATGCATCATGGGTATACAACGGAGAAGTTGTTGAAGAGATACATGACTATACAAAAATATATCTGGAGCAAATTATATGTGTATCCAGAGAAGAGCAGTTTATGTATGTGTATGAACGATATTGTGGTGGTTGGAGTAGACATATAAACAAAAATATATTTATAGCAAGTATAAATGGACCCTATAACTTTATAGAACCAGAACAGTTTGAAGATACATTCCTGAAGTATATGGATATCAGAAAAAACTATCCAGAATACATGATGAAAGAAGCTGCATTATGTGCCAAGTATCCTCAAGTTGAATTTATTAAAAAGGCAGGGCTAGAAGAAATCATAAGATACAAGATTCAAAAGTGGCCTGTATATATAAGACCGAACTGGAGAGCAAAAACAATCCCTGGCTTTTTAGGACTAACACATCAAGATGTTGAGAAGCTAAAGAGTTGGAATATGTTTGATCTGTCGAGCATAGCTATATACAAGATTTTATCTAGACAGGTGAAAGTAAAGAAAAATCATATAACGCTTGTCAAAAACGAATTTTCTTTAGGAGAAATATACCATCAGCAGGAGAAAAATTATGTAAGGCTCGCAACGTATTTCAACAAACAGAGAGAAAAGAGAAAAGCTAGTGACACTATCCGCCGTATGTCTATCCGGAGAGAATACGATGACTACATAAGGCAGTTAGAAGAACTTGGATATCCATTAAATGATTACTATAGGTATCCAAAGAACCTTACAGAAGCACATGACCGGGTGTCAGAAGAATATCTAGCAATGCAGGACAAGAAGAGGCAGGAAGAGAACAGAAAGCGACAAGAGAAGTTTGAAACAGAATATTTGCCAAGATTGGAAAAGATGTGCTGGCAAGACAGCAAGTATCTGATCCGACCTTTGAGAAACAAACAAGAATTTGATGATGAGGGAAGAAACAATTGCAACTGCGTAGCCTCATACTACACATCAGCAACCGAGGGAAGAGTATCGATATTCGTACTAAGAAAAGTAGAAGCTGAAGATGAGTCATATGTAACTGTTGAGGTTGATCTAGTACACAAGGAAGTAATGCAATGTTATAGCAAAGGGAACACTCTTCCTGAAAAGGAAGTAAAAGAGTGGGTTGAAAAGTGGCTATTAAGAATGTCTCAGAAGAAACGAGAAGCCACTAAGTCTGCACTGAAAGGAGTAGCATAATGAACGAGATTACAAATGTAGAGTATGAGGTTCAAAAGGAACTGACAGATAAAACAACTGAGGAATTGCAGATAGAAGTCAATGGACTGTATCACCAGATGGAGATGATTGGCAACATTGCAATGATGATTGCAGCTAATGCCGGACAGAGACTACTTGTTATTAAAGATAGGCTCAATCATGGAGAATTCGAATCATGGTGTGAATCACATCTAGATTTTTCCAAAAGAAAAGCAGAGATGATGATGTCTTTGGCCAAAAGATGCGAAGAAGAAAACAGCCTCTTTTCAAAAACGCAAACGTTTGCGGATTTGAGCATTTCCAAGGTGTTTGCGCTTTTAGCAGCACCTGAAGAGGTTGCATTAGAGGTTGTAGAAAACAATGATATTTCCTCGATGACCGTTAGAGAACTGAAGGAAGAAATTGCAGACCTCAAATCACAAAATGCAGAGATAGTTGAACTAAAGAACAGAATTAAAGAGTTGGAACAAGAAAAGCCAGAACCAGGAATCAGTACTGAAGAACTCGAGAAAAGGGATAAAGAAATCGAGGACCTAAAAGAAAAGCTCAAGAAAGAAAAGGAAAAGCTAAAGAAGAGTAAGAGTGATACTGATGAAGAGGTTAAGAAAGCTCTTGAAGAGGCAAGAGTTGAGCTAGATAGAGAAATTGAAAAGGCAGTCGCTACAGCAAAGGTCCAGGCAAAAGCTGAAAATATGAAGACTGAAGAGGAGCTATCAAGGGCTAAAGCGGAAGTTGAAAAGCTCAATGCAGCTGTAGCAAGCGGAGAAGTCCTAACAGCCTTTAGGATTAATGTTAACAATCTGCAGACTACATTTAATGAGTGCATAAATCAGCTTGGACAGATGGACAAGGAATCTGCTGAAAAGTTCAAAGGAGCATTGAAGAAGATTCTTACAACTGAACTCGAAACATTAGGTAAATAAAGAGGCTGATATGGAAGACAAGATAATAATGGACTTCCTAGCAAGCGAATTCCTAGCTGAGAAGAAGAGACTCCCGGAGGGAACAGAAGTAGATGCATTAGCAATTGGATTCCAGGCAGGAACAAAGCTGATGAATCAACTTATAGAAGAGGCGGTACCAGAAGATGAAGAAAATTAAGTGGGTAAATAAAAGAAATGAAGTATCAGATGCTGGAGATCTGAAAACATCGATTTATAAGCCAGAGAAAGGTCATAGCGATATATCTATAGAAACTGTCAAGAAGGCTATCAGATTACAAAGCGGTAGCAGATGGGAAACAAAGTCTATAAAGATATATAAGGATGGAGCAATTCTCAAAACAAACTATGACACGTTTGAGAAGGCAGCAGCTGCTGCGGAAAGGATGATGAATTAACCATGAAGATGACAACAAAAGAATATCTCGAAACTGCAAACAAAGAGATGGGACGTAAAGTTTGGGAACATTACGGAGAAGATGCGCAAACAAAGAAGTTTGTCGAAGAACTCTCGGAACTAATAACAGCTCTAGCTAGAGAGGATGCAAGAGCCATTCGTGAGGAAATGGCAGATGTAGAAGTCATGATAATGCAGTTCAAGCAAGGACTTAATATCGATACACTGCCAATCATGAATTATAAGCTAAACAGAACGATGGCAAGAATAGAAAACGAAAAGAGTAAGTAACTATATAAATTGAATATATGAACAAGGAGACACAATGGAAGCGTATAACATAATCCCAGAGTGGAACGAACTCGTTTTTAGAAATTTAACACCAGAAGAAAAGGAAGAATATTCCAATTTTGATTGGTCGTACATGATTGAGAATCTACCAGAATATAACGAAGATGTGCTCGTAACAGATGGAAGTGATGTATGGGTGGACGCATTCGATGAAGATATAAGTGGCGAAATTTATCTATCCGCCACATGCTGCAATGTGGATGAGGTTACCGCATGGATGCCACTACCTACACCATATAAAGGAGAATAAAAATGAGAGAGATAAAATTCAGAGCGTGGGATAAAGAGCATAAGAGATGGACGAATTATTCGATCGCTGATGACTTGCCAAGATTCTACGACAAGCACACAGGGTGCTGGAAAACAGACAAAGAGGGCGAACGATTTATTTTATGCCAGTATACAGGGTTAAAAATTTCTAACGGAAAAGAAATATATGAGGGTGACATCGTAAGAGCGGTAAGTTTCTCAAGGTGGGAAGGAGTTGCAAAATATTCCGACAAAAATCAAGCTTTTGTATTTGAATGCATAGATAAGAACTATAGAGGAAACATAGTATTTATGAGTCAATTTGACCAAGGTTTTAAGATACTTGGCAATATCTATGAGAATCCAGAACTGTTAAAGGAGCTCGCAAATGATAATTAAGCTAATAGGCATGATATACGGAAGACACAGCACGATATATAGAAGAATGATAGATGAGAAGGAAAGCAAGAAAAGAGGTTAAACATGTTGATAACACCAATAATAACACTGCTAATTATAGTAGTAGGTGCCGCAACACATGACTATTTTCAACGAAACGAAGAAGAAAAGAAAGCAAAAGTTGTGATGGCTGCAATAGTAGTGGGAGTAGCTTATATAGGTGTGCTACCAGTATTTATTGAAATGTTTGGGCACATAAAAGAGCAGATATTAACTATGACAGCGCTTTTATCAACAGCATCTTTGATGTTTATTACGGACCTCTAAAGGAGAAAAGAAATGAATTCAGTAATACTTATTGGCAGATTAACAAGAGATCCAGAACTTGTGTATACACCAGGCAATCAAACTGCGGTGACACATTTCAGCATTGCAGTTAATAGACCAGGAACACAAGGAAGGGAAAAGCAAGCTGACTTCATCAGAATAACAGTATTTGGAAAGCAAGCTGAAAACTGCGACAGATATCTACATAAGGGAAAACAAGTAGCTGTTAATGGAAGAATTCAAACGGGTAGCTACAAGAACAAAGAAGGACAGACAGTATATACAACAGATGTAATTGCAAACAATGTTGAGTTCCTGGGCAGCAGCCAGCAAGGAACTCCAAGACAGCCAGACGAAGCATATACAGATACAGCACCACAGTTCGGTGAAGAGCTGCCAGATGCATTTGAGGCAACTGAAGAGGATATACCATTTTAAGGAGAATTTAAATGGCTGAAAAATACAGAACATGTGAAGTTGGTGGCAGAATAGGCTATTTCCACAGATGGGAAGAAATATCGGATGTAATACCACCATCGCTAATGATTGGCGGGCATCAAGGCGGACAAGTAAGCAGAGTGTATGGAATAGTAGAATTTGCAGATGGTGTGAAAGAAGTTCCACCATGCGATATAAAATTCAGAGATTATACAAATTATGAATTACAGGCTTGTCAGAAGAAACTGGAAGAGTTAAAGAAAGAGGAAAAATAAAATGACACTTGAAGAGGCTATAAAACACGCAGAAGAAGTCGCAGCAACTAGTTGTGATGAATGCAGAGAAGAGCATGAGCAGCTAGCTGCATGGCTAAAGGAACTAAAAAGAATCAAGGAAGATTCAATTATAATCCCAAACAATAGTACGGTATGGGAAGTTGCAAAAGCACTTATAGATGCTAGGGGAAAAGTCAAGACGTGGAGTGGCAACTACCAAATACAAAATATATTTGATACAGACGAAATTGCTAGCATTGGAAAACACTTAATGAATTATGTAAACGTTGAAGATTCAGACACATATTACGAATACTGGAAGCAATAAGAGATATGAAGCTGTAGTAACAACTTAATAAGGATTATAAAGAGCACAAAATAGTAGGTAACTTAACTACATAAGCTACAGATCATATAAATCTGCAGATGGTCGCAAGGCCATCTGCATAACCTTAGGAAATAAAAACTACATATATATAGAAGAAAACAGTCCGGTGCAAGTCCGGAGTAAAGGTTCATTAGAGTATTAATAATAGGGCCATATAGGGTGGGAAGATAAATGTCAAAAGTAATCAGAGAGATATGTGCAGCTGGAGCTGTAATAGATGTTGCTATCAGGATGACGTTAAGAGCATCTAAAGGTTGCAGAAAAGAAAAAAAGAATAAGACCAATGAAGCTGTGCAGAAATATAATGATCGCCTATCAGTTAAGACATTAGCTAGATTATTAAACATGAACTTTTTCCCTGGAGATTTTCACACCACTCTAACATACGCAGAGATAATGAGTGTTGAAGAGGCTAAACATCAGCTGTCTTTATTTATTGACAGGATGAGACGAGAATATGCAAAGCAAGGTAAGGAATTCTATTACGTTGCTGTTACGGAATATAAAAACAAAAGAATACATCATCACATCGTGATGAATTACATAGATGGTTCGATTATCGATAAGCAGTGGAAGCTAGGTCACATATGGTTATCCACACTAGATAGGTCGCGCAACTATACAGAGCTCGCAGAATATTTGGTAAAGGAAACTCAACAAACATTCAGGGAGCCAGAGAACTCGACAAAGAGAAGGTGGACGGCAAGCAGAAATCTGAAGAGGCCTATCGTTAAGAGAGAATATGTGAGTATTGCACAACTGTTTGACGAACCCAAAGCTTTTAAAGGATATCAGCTTGACAAGGATTCAGTTAGAAAGTTTGAGAATCCAATCACAGGGCTTGAGCATAAAGAATATCAAATGATAGCCACAGAACCAGTGCCAAGGATAAAGACGTGGCGAAAAGGAAAGATAGTTAATAGGCAAGAAGGATATATCCGCATGGCTGAAATAGAGCAGGTCAGCTTTGAGGACTTAGTTAGCGTAGACACTCTGTAAAGAGTGGTTGGTTTTGGTAGGTGAAATATGACAGCAAAAGAATTTATGAAACAGCATGAAAGAATCGTTGAGAAGATAAGGCAGGTTGGGATACAAATATATGACATTGAGCAAACACTAGGGATTAAGGGAGTCAATTATGACTCTCAACCGCACGGAAGTGAAATCAGTCAAGTAACAGAATCTACAGCAACAAAACTAATTGAACTTAGAGAAGTGCAGAGAGATTTAGTTGACAAGCTATGGACAAAACGAATTGAGATAGAACGCGTCATATTTATGATTGAAAATGCGACATTAGCTGAACTGCTACAAAGAAAGTATATTAGGCTACAGAAGTGGGACGACATAGCAACTGATATGAAATTCGATAGCAGGTATATATATAAACTTCATGGCAAGGCTTTAGTTGAGGCCGATAAAATTATAAGAAAAAGAAAGAGGACATAAAAAGACAGGGTACCGGTCGTGTATAGTGTATGTGAGGAATCCATAATAAAACTCCTTAAATAATATTGTTATAGCGGTGGCGAAAGCTGCCGCATTTCTTTTGTCGAAGAAAGGTACATGGGCAATGGCTAAAGAATTTGCTAAACCTTTTTATAATTCAAAAGCATGGAAAGAAACGAGACAGCTAATCATAGAGAGAGACAGAGGCAGATGCCAGGAGTGTGGGCGTGCTGCCAATGAAGTTGATCACATTGAAGAGCTGACCGAGGACAACATAGATGATACAAACATAACATTGAACCCCGATAACCTTAGACTGCTCTGCCATGAGTGTCACACAAGGAAGACGAAGCAAGAGCAAGCAAGGCAACAAGGAAACAAACAGCAAGACTACTTAGTCTTAGATAAAATAATATTTGATGTTGATGGATTTCCGATAGTAGGGAGCCCCCCTAAAAAAATATGAGGTATCCCTATTACAACAGACCGACCAGTACCCCATTCTTTTGTTGAGTAACGCGTGCATGAGGGTGTGGTCAAGCTTTTTGCATTAAGATGTATACAAAATCACAAGAAGGGATGTGAAAAAATGGCTCAATTCCAGCAAATCTATACAGAACGGCAACGTCAGCTTCGCATCTCAAAGGAGAAGCAAAGACTTGAAAAAATACTGGGCGAACAAGACGATTTAGCGTCCGAACTCATATCAACCGCTGCGTTTTTAAAGGTGGAAATCGAGGAAACAGAGGCTATAATTCGCCGTGACGGAGTGGTCGAAGTTTACAAAAACGGTGATAACCAGTGGGGACAAAAGAAGAGCTCAGCAGTAGAAGTTCATGATAAATTCATTAAGAATTACCAGTCTGTTATAAAACAAATCGCAGAGCTGCGCAGTGGTGGAGATGTTGAACAAGAAGATGAATTTATCGCATTTATTCGAGGGAAGAAATGAGCAACTACATAACGGACTATTACACGAAAATAGTCAACAAGGAGGTGCTTGTAAATGATTTAGTGAAAAAGCAGTATGATATCTTGGCCAACGCAAGCGAAAAAAACACTGGGGAATTTCATTTTGATGAAGAGGTTGCCACAAAGCATATAAACTTCATGGAATTCTTTTGTAAACAATCGCAAGGGCAGATGGGAGCACCAATAAAGTTCGAATCGTTTCAGCTAGCTGCATTGGCAGCTGTATATGGATTCGTTGATGATAACAAATTGAGACAGTATAGAGAAATCAACTGGTTCATGGGAAGAAAGAACGGTAAGACAACAACCACATCTTGCGTATCACTTGATCACTTGTGTAATGACGGAGAAGGTGCGCCAGAAGCATACTTCTTGGCCACGAAAATGGACCAGGCTAAAAAGGGATGGGATGAAGCTGTGAGAATGAGGAAACATTCGCCGGCACTCCGGAAACACATCAAGAAAAGAGCATCAGACCTTTATATGCCACTTAATGAGGGAATCATAAAACCACTAGCTTCAGATGTTAAAAAGCTCGACTCGTATAATGCTTCGCTTGTAGTTATAGATGAGCTCGGAGCGATAACGAACCGATCGCTCTATGACGACATGAAGCAGTCACAATCATCAAGGGCTCAACCGTTATTGTTTTGTATATCAACAAATAATTTCATACGAGATGGAATATTTGATGCGCAGGTCGCTTATGGGAAAGGTGTGCTGAATGGCACCATCCAAGATAAGCGATTTTTATTTTTGTTTTATGCGCTTGAGAAAAAAGAACAATGGTTAGATCCTAAATATTGGATTATGGCTAATCCAGGACTTGGAACAATCAAAAATGCAAAGATCCTGGAGGAGAATGTAAATAAGGCAAGAAATGATAGGCAATTCAGACCAACAGTCATGGTAAAGGATTTTAACGTAAATGAAAATCCAAACGCTGCATGGCTTGAATATGAAGAGGCTTTGAATGAAAAGAAGCTTGATATGGATTATCTGTATAACAGCTATGCAATAGGTGGTGCGGATTTATCAGCGACAACAGATTTAACATGTGGAACGCTTTTGATTATGAAACCTAACGATCCACATATATATGTAATTCAACATTACTTTATTCCTGAAAGCAGAGTTGAAGAGATTGAAAAATCCGATACACCAGAAGCACCTTATAGACTATGGGCTGAACAAGGGTGGCTAACTATTTGTGGAGGAACACAAGTAAATTATCATGATGTAACAGAATGGTTTTATTCTGTATGCAAAACAAACAAAATTAGTCCTCTTTGGTCAGGATACGACAGAGCCTTGGCCGGTTATTGGGTCGAGGAAATGGAAAACTACGGTTTTACGATGGAAAAAATTGCACAGGGAGCATTTACCTGGACGTATCCATTCAAAATGCTAAAAGGCGAATTTAAGGCGCACAATATAGTTTACGATAAAAATCCAATTACGTTGTGGTGCTTGACGAACACGGCTGTAAAATCAGCTAATTCGCAAGGAATCGAATCACAAATGCCTATAAAGCTAAAAAGCAATCGCAGAATTGACGGTACTGTAAGTTTGTTGAACGCATATACATGCATGAAAAATCATGAAGAGGAATATTTGTCATTAATCAAGTAGAGGAGAGAAATGTTTGATTTTATTAAAAAATTCACTGTGAAGGTGAAAGAAAAAATGACGAGCTGGAGAGAGTACGGAGGATTCAGAGCGACATTTACAAGTTTTGGAGCAAATATATATGCTTCAGAAATAGTGCGAAGCTGTATCCGAACTCTTGCGGAATATACTAGTAAAGCTGACATTGCTTCAAGTAATAAATCGGTCGAAATGACTCTTAAATATGCGCCAAATATTTTTATGAATGGTGCAGAATTACTAAGCAAGATTCGAACAATTTATGAAATTGAAAATACTGTATTTATTTTGATGGACAAAACACCACAAGGAGTTCGGAATTTTTATCCAATCATCTATACCAATTTCGAGGTTTTAAAAACAGATGATGGAATGCTATTTATAAAGTTTAGGCTCAAAAATTCGAAAGAATTGATTGTGGCATGGGATGATTTAATAGTTCTCAGAAAGGACTACTATCAATCAGACATAGTTGGAGAATCAAATGCACCAATACTCAATACCTTGGAAATGAATCATAAAGCTGATGAAGCTTTAAAAAATGCATTTCAATCAACAGCAAACTTAAGAGGTGTTCTTAGATACAGTTCTACCGGTGGACTATCATCAGAAGATTTGGAAAATAAGAAAAAACAGTTTATTGAATCTTACTTATCAAAAGAAAATTCAGGAGGAATTGGTGTCCTAGATAAAAATTTTGAGTTCCAAGGAGTTACATTAAATCCTTTAACAGCAACATGGGCGCAGATGAAAGAGTATCGAGAGAATGTGTATAGATACTTTGGAGTAAATGATAAGGTTATTCAGTCATCTATGACTGCAGATGAAGCGCAAGTGTTCTATGAGGCGAAAATAGAACCATTTTTAATCAATTTATCTCTAGCTTTGTCGGCAAAAATATTCACGCAAAAACAGCTTGAAAGAGGTGAATTTGTAAAGCTTCAGTCATCAGCGATTCAGTTTATTTCAATGACCGAAAAACTGAATTTGAAACAGTACATCGATATTGGAGCAATAACAATAAATGAATGGCGAAAGATGATGAATATGGCACCAACTTCATGGGGCGACGAACCTATCAGGAGATTAGATACAGCAACGATAAAAGAAGACTCAAAGGAGGGAAAAGATGAGTGAGAAAAGCAACATCAAGAATCTAATTGAAGGCAAGGGCTTTCAATTCAGAGATTTTAAGATTGATGTTAAGACAAGAGCTGCTGAAGAAGCTGATGATGGAAAAGAACATCACATCATTGAAGGCATGCCGGTAGTGTATGACAATGAAACAGTTCTGTGTAAATACAAGGGCTGGGATGGTCAGAATGTCGAGATTCGAGAGACAATTGTTTCAGGAGCGCTTGATAACGCAGACATGAGCGACGTAATATTCAACGTTAATCATTGTGGCAGGGTGTTCGCAAGGCACAATGACAAGTGTAATGATTTAGAGCTTAACCTAAAGAGCAATGGACTCGAGATGAGAACAGAGCTATGGGATGATGACGAAGGTCATAATCAGTTATTCAGAGACATCAAGAGAGCGCATCTTAATAAAATGAGCTTTGCATTTACTACAAAAAAGTATGAACGTTCTGAAGAGGTTGACGAGGACAACAACCTAAAGATTGTTAGAATCCGAATAACTGAAATTGATAAATTGTACGATGTTTCTGTTGTAGACATACCAGCTTATGAAGCAACAGAAATTTCAGCACGAAGAATCGTGGAAGCAGCAAGTGACCAAGAGGAAGCAGCAAGCAAAAACGCAGTAAGCGTGGCTCGTGCAAAATATGAGTATTTTCTAAACGAAAACTAGGAGGAATTAAAATGATTAAAAGAGAAGATTATCTAACAGCAGTATCTTGCAGAAGCAAGATTGAAGAAATCACAGCTCAGGTAAGAAAGAGCACAGATGTATCAGAGATTGAGGAATTCACGAATGACATGAAGGAACTCAAGGACAGAGAGAAAGAGCTTGCTGAGATTGAAAAGAGAAAGCAGGTTGCAGAAGGAATTGCGACAGGAACAACAACTACTACAACAGTTGAGAGGGGTGCAACTATGCCACAGACTACAGAAAAGATATACAACGCAGATTCTCCAGAGTACAGAACTGCATGGCTCAAGAGAATGGCTACAGATGCGAAAGACGGGGCTATGCTCCTGGGAGAGCTAACAGAGGTAGAGAACAGAGCCTACACGATGACAACTGCAAATACCGGAGCGGTTGTACCAACAGTAACGCTAAACAGAATTAAGGATCTGCTTCATCATGAGACACCTCTTCTGGATGATGCAGTATCCCAGGGAATGGAGCAGGGATTTGCAATTCCTGTAAGAAAGGCAATTACTGCAGGAGATGCAGCTGCAGTTGCTGAAGGTACAGCAAATGATGATGAGCAGGACGAGTTCAAGCTAGTTCCAATGCCAGGTGTTGACATTAACAAGACAGCAACCATGGCAAGAAGAATGAGATTCATGTCAATTGATGCATTTGAGACGTGGCTCACAGAAGATATATCAAAGAGAATTTCAGTAGCAAAGGAGAATGTTCTTATTGCAAGACTAACAGGTGTTGCACCTAAGGCTGGCATTGCTGTTAATGCAGACGTTGCAATTGCGACAGAAAACAAGCTAACTAACGTAGACTGCGATGATAAGACCATAAGAAAGATTATGGGACAGCTAGATGGTTCCGGTCAGTCAGTTGTTTATGCAAACAGATACACTATCTATAACAAGTTTGCTGCAATTGAGGACAAGTCAGGCAAGAAGATGTTCATCGAGTCTGCACAGGTAGATCCAACAATTAAGGGTGTAATGTACGGAGCTGTTATTAAGCTAGATCCACAGATTCCAAACGATGTAGCAATCTTTGGAACAATCGGGGAGCTAGATTGCAACGAGTTCGGACCACTTGAGGTATTCTCAACACTAGAGGCAAAAACTGCAAATACCATCTTCACCGGTGCAGTTACATTCGATGGTGGACTTGAAAATCCAAAGGCGTATGCTCACGTTACATTCAAGAATGCGTAATTTCGTTTAACGTAGGAGAAACAGCATGAGTATTAAAGAGTCAGTAAAAAAGCTAATTGGCATCAGTCATACTCAACTGGATAGCGAAATAGATAGACTTGAAAAAACCGCAAGAGCGGAACTTGTGAGACTTGGAATAGTCGAGAATAAAGCAAATAGTCAAGATGACAGCCTTGTTGAAGAGGCTGTCATTGATTTTATTTGTCAATTCATGGCTAGTGATGAAAAAGAGCGTGCCTTGTGGTCAAGAGCTTGGGAAATAACGTCTGGAAATCTCAAGAACTCCAAAGGGTATCACACTTGGAAACTCGAAGGAGAAAAGAATGTATAACGAAATCATTAAGCTTTGCAAAACAACACTTGCGGTTGATGAGTATGGCAATGAACTTGAAACAAAACCTACAAAGCGTGAAGTGTTCGCGCAAATACGCAGCATAAGGATGAGTGAGTTTTATGCAGCTGCTACAGCTGATATGTCACCTAGCTGCGTTGCGGTTTTGGCAGACTACAGAGATTACGAAGATGAAGAGGTTGTTTTGTGGAATGATGAAAAGTACAGGGTGCTCAGAACATATCGCAAAGGAAAACAACTAGAGCTTACGTTGTCAAAGAAATTAAAGGATGTAAAAAATGAGTGATTGGGTAGCGGAATTTAATGAAATACTTAGTGATTATGAGACAGAAGCGTGTAAAATTGCCGAGCATGAAATAGGCAAGGCGGCAAAAGATGCGGCCAAAGATTTAAGGGCGACGGATTCGCTTTTCAAAACTCATCACAAAGGGTACGCAAAGGGATGGACTGTAAGAAATAAGGGAACATTTCAAAATCCTGAATACATAGTCCATAACAAAAAACATTACCGTTTAACTCATTTGCTTGAAAATGGTCACGCAATGGTTGTGCACGGTAAACGTGGTGGAAGAGTAAGACCTATTAAGCATATAGAACCGGTCGCAAATAAATACATCAAAGAATTGCCAGACAGAATCGAAAGGGCACTTAAATGATTTTAGATACGTTAAAAAAGACAAAACTTCCAGTTCGATATTCTCATTTTAAAAGAGAACAAGAACCACCATACTTGATATACATTGGGGATGGTCAAGAAGGGTTCAAGGCTGATAACACAATTTATGACAAGCAAAACAATTATCAAATTGAGTATTATTTTGCAAAGAAAGACGAGCAAACGGAAGCTGTCATCGAGCAAACATTGCTAGATGATGGCTATATTTACGAAAAAAGTGATGATATTTTCCTTGATGATGAGGGAATATTTTTAATTTATTATCACGTGTAAAGGAGAAAGAAATGGCAGAAGTACAGGATAAAAATATAGTTGAATTTGGACTGTCAGAAGTCCATGTCGGCACTTATGAAGTGAGTTCTACCGGAACAGTAACAATGGGACCAGCATACAAACTTCCTGGTGCGGTTGAGCTTGGACTAGATCCATCAACGGAAACGTCAGAGTTTATGGCAGACAATGTTAAGTATTACGTTGATTATCAGGATAATGGCTTTGAGGGGAGCTTAGAAATGGCTAGATTCACGGATGAATTCAAAGTTAAGTTCTTAGGCTACACAAAGCTAACAGATGGCGGAATTGCCCTACTTAAGGGAGCAAAGAAACCTAAAGTTTATATTGCCTTCCAGGGCGAGGGAGATGTGCAGTCAAGACGCTGCATCCTATATAACGTTGCTCTATCGAGTATTAAGACAAAGCACAAGACGGTAGAAAAAGGCAAAGATCCGCAGACACAGTCAATTGATATTACTGTTACAGGAGATAATGCAACAGGCATTGTTAGAGCTGATTATGTACCAGAAGCTACAGGGTATAAGACGTTATTCTCAGCACCACCAAAGCCAATATTGCCAACAGGCTAAAGGAGGTTGTAAAAATGGCAATTAAGAAAATAAAGATTGATAAAACCAACCAGCTGACGCTTAATAGCTCAGCTGGTTGGCTTTTTGAGTATCAGAGTCAATTTGGCAGAGATATATTACCGGACTTACTTCCGGTTATTGGAGCAGGCGTTGAATTTATCGCCGGCATTTTCGAAGAAAATGGAACAGTAAATCAAGATAATATTTCGTCAATTCTTGATTCGAGAAAAGACGAGGTAATTGTACAGCTAGCAGGAATGGAAGTCATGACTGTAATTCAAATTACCTGGGCTATGGCAAAGAATGCTAACGACGAAATCGAACCACCAAGAGAGTGGCTAAAGCAGTTCGAAACATTCCCAATAGACATAATTTTACCGATTTTATTTGAGTTAATTGCAAAATCGTTTGTAAGCTCAAAAAACTTGAATCGCCTCAGGAAGATCAAGAAGGAAGCGAAGATAAACCTATCACGCTTGACGACATCGTCGTCGGAGCAGTCGCAAGAGGACTTGACCTCCGAGGCGTAAAAGAAATGAACATCGGTTCTGTTGTTGATTTTTGCATAACATACAACAACACAATGAACTCTGAAACTGAAGAGGACACACACGAACCGAGAGTAAGAAGACGGAAAGCAACTCAAGCAGATTGGGATGCTTTTTATGGAGGTTAAAGCATGGCCGGGAATATTAAAGGAATTACAATTGAATTTAGAGGTGAGACCACAAAGCTCGGGAATGCTCTTAAGAAGATTAAAGGAGAAGCTGGCAAAACCAAAAGTGAACTTAGCAAGATTGATAAAGCACTTAAGTTTAAACCAGGAAATGCAGAGCTTCTTATACAAAAGCAGAGTGCGCTAAAAGAAAAGGTTGCGCAAACAACGGAAAAGCTCAAGGCTTTAAAAGCAGCACAAGCCAAAATGGATGCAAGTGGAGTAGATAAGACTTCTGCAGAATATAAAGAATTGCGCAGAGAAATTATCACAACAGAGGCTCAGCAAAAGCTCTTCAACAAAGAGTTGAAGAAACTTGCCTATCCAAAACTAACAGCGTTAGGCACACAAATGAAAGAAATTGGGAATAAAGCCAAGGCAGTTGGTTCAACAATGACTCAATATCTGACTGTGCCACTTGCTGCAGTTGGAGGTGCATCACTCAAAGTAACTGCTGATTTTGATTCAGCTATGAGTAAGGTTAAAGCGGTATCAGGAGCGACAGGAAGAGAATTCGAACAGCTTCGGAACAAAGCTAAGGAGATGGGAGAGAAAACAAAGTTTTCTGCTTCAGAAGCAGCGGAAGCCATGAATTATATGGCTATGGCAGGTTGGAAAACATCGGACATGCTCAAGGGTATATCTGGAATCATGAACCTTGCTGCAGCTTCAGGAGAGGATCTTGCAACGACTTCGGATATCGTAACTGATGCCCTAACAGCGTTTGGACTCTCGGCATCTGAGTCGTCACACTTTGCTGATGTATTAGCGGCAACATCATCTAATGCAAATACCAATGTTGCCCTTATGGGTGAATCATTTAAAACTGCCGCACCAGCTGCGGCAGCTCTTGGCTATTCTGCAGAAGACACATCTTTAGCAATTGGACTTATGGCCAACGCAGGTATAAAGGGTTCAGAAGCTGGAACTTCCTTAAGAGCTGGTTTACTCAGATTGGCATCACCAACAGCCGAAGCAAAAGCGGCAATGGAGAAATACGGAATCACGCTGACTGATGCAAACGGGAAAATGCTTCCGTTTAAAAATGTTATGGAACAGTTAAGGCAGAAAATGTCAGGACTTTCTGAAACAGAAAAAACGGCTGCATTGACAGCGATGTTTGGCAAGAACTCATTTTCCGGCTGGGCGGCTGTTGTTAACAGTAGCGATAAAGACTTCAACAAACTAAGTGGAGCGATTTCAAACTGTGATGGTGTATCTCAAAAAATGGCTGATGAGATGAACAATAATCTCGGTGGGCAGCTCATCATACTTAAATCACAGCTACAAGGCATAGCGATATCTATAGGTGATACGTTAGTTCCGGTTATGAGGAAAATTGTAGCAGTTGTGCAGAACGTTGCTGACTGGTTTAATCACTTGTCCGAATCACAAAAAAGATGGGTGGTATACATAGGTGTAGCTGTTGCAGCACTTGGTCCAATCATAGCTGTAATTGGAGCGCTCGCAGCTGCAATAGGCGCTATTATAGCATTTGCAGCACCGCTCGCAGCCATTATAGGTGTAATTGCTGCGATAGTGGCAACAGTAGTAGCATTTATTGCGATAATCAAGAATATACCTACTGCATGGAAAGAGTTAAAAGAAAGCGCAAAGAATTGGTGGGAAGGTATGAAAGCTGATCTCCAAGCGTTTGCACAGTTTTTTATCAACATATGGCATGGCATAACAGGGGCAGTTATTGCAAAGTGGAATGCAATTAAAGCGGGAGCACAAGCGATATGGAATGGAATCAAATCGTTGATTGCAGGAGTTGTTAATGGCATAAAAGCTAATATAAGTACTGCAGTTAATGTCATCTTAAGCATATGGAATGGACTAAGAGCACTAGGTGGAATTGCATCGAGCGTATTTAATGCAGTAAAACATGCAGTGTTACATCCGGTTGAAACAATGAAGAATAAGATCCGTAGCATTATAAATGCAATAAAAGGATTCTTTCATTTTTCAGTTCCAAGACCTCACATTCCACTACCACACTTTAACATAAGTCCAAAGGGATGGAGAGTTGGAGATTTATTAAAAGGTTCAATTCCAAGCCTAGGCTTAAAATGGTATAAGAACGGAGGTATTTTTAACTCCGCAAGTGTAATTGGTGTTGGTGAAGCAGGCACAGAGGCGGTAGTACCATTAGAAAAGCTGTGGAATAATTTGGACGGAATGAAATCTGAAATAGCTCAATCGCTCTCAGAAACGTTAATGCAAATGGTGCCAATGATGGCGGCTAGCATGGCCACTGCAATGGAGGGAATGTCATTCAATATTTCAGATAAAGAGCTCGCTAGAGCAGTAGCCGGGCCAGTGTCAAAAGAACTGGAGAAAATTCACATAAGAACAGATAGAAGAAATGGGAGAGTATAGAAATGTTTCTAGGTAAATCTCATAGCAAAAATTCAATAATTCTTAACGGGCAGCACATAGAAGACGTGTTGCCCGGTTTTTTAACTTGTTATGTCAAAGGCAGAGAGAGTTTAGCGGCAGAATTAAAATTAATAGAGTTAGAAAATTCAAATGGCAGTAAGCTTAAAAATAAGCGGTTTCCATCAAGAACGCTAAAGGTAGGGTTTTTAATAGAGGGGAAGACTCCAGATGGTGTCCTAAAGAAACTTAGGAAGTTAAATGAATTACTAAATGTCAATAATGCGAAGATTGCATTTGAGGATGAAAAAGACGTTTATTATATCGGTACTCCAATAATGAATGGAGACATCAATCATAACTCATGTGTGCGTACAAGCGAATTTGAAATACAATGCCTGAATCCATTTAAATACAGCGTAAGCGAATACAATGTGCAGGCTGTTGACGGAGTTTTTAATATCAATTACAACGGAACGGTACCAAGTTCGCCGATATTTTCCGTTGACTTCGCGCAAGCAAGACACGGAGAGAGTGGTTATATAGTATTTTCTGATGCACAAAGCCATGTGATTCAGTTAGGAGATCCTAAAGAGCTTGACACCACCACACATACGGAGAGTCAAACGCTTCTTGACGACAAGTTCAATGAGGTGACTCTGAATGGTTGGGATAAAAATGTAGGCAAATCACACGAGGGGCATCTGTATCAAGGCGCATTTCAAGTTAAGGAATCTGGCGCTAAGTACATAACCCCATCTAGTTATGGTTCCAATATGAGTGCTGAATTAAGTGGTCCGTCTGTAACAAAAGAAATTCCGGCAGACAGCGAGGGAGCTAAGGGCGCAAAGAACTTTGAAATGTCATACTTCTTAGTTTGGGCTCTAAACGATAGCTGCGATCCACGTTGTCTTGGAACTTACGAATGCATGATACATGATGATAGCGGTAACGTTGTAGCTGGTGTCGAGTTACTTAAATGGTACTCGGGCACAGCTGCGAATGCGAAGATATATGCGGGAGGCAAGTACGTGCATTACTTTGAATTCGATGCCGGCTATTTCTCAGATTGGTTCGGGTTCGGATATGCTGGGCATCCACCTGTAAGGACGATATCGATTAGTAAGATTGGCGAGCAGTTCAGATTCAACGTTGGAGGTCGAATACTCTCGTTTACTGTGCCAGAAGGCAAGGATATGAAGGCAACTAAGGTTACATTTGCCTCGACGAAGTATAGAGGTATGGGCGATACTTACCCACCAATGCTCAATTATCTATTTTGGGTTAAGTTCAGGAAAACTAATGTTGAGAAATTCGATGATATCCCTAATAAGTTTGCGCGGGGCGACAATCTCATAGCAGATTGCTCGGATGGTTCGATAAAAGTTAACAACCTCCCTAGACCAGATCTTGGCGCACTCGGTAATGACTGGGAAACATTACAGCTAATTCCAGGGCAGAACAGAATTAACTTCGCTCACTCGTCATTCACTACTGACAAGCCAACAGCGAAGCTCACATATAGGGAGGTATATATATGATCATATATTTTGCAGATAGAAAAATGCAGATACTTGGTCAAGCCGCCACTAACCTTAATAATGGGCTGTCAATTGTTGATGATGGGAAAACGGAATATGTGTCGAACGGAGTTGTTATATTCGAAGTAGCTATATGTTATGGAGATAGTCCACAGCACGATTTGCGCAAATTATGCAAGGCGGGTAATTATTTGCTGCGCAAGCACAACGCAGAGAACGAGTTTTACACAATAATCGACCGTGAGTTTGATGAGGAAAAGAAAGAGGTTACTTTGTACTGCGAAGATGCAGGAATGGACCTACTTAATTCCATTGCAGAAAAGTATGAGGCATCACAAGCCTATACAGCTGCGGGGTATGTTGATGAATGGATAAGAGGTACAGGATTTGAGATTGGAGTAAATGAAATATCCAATCTTAAGAGAACACTTAAATGGGATGGAGAGAGTACCGTAGCGGAGCGTATTAACTCTATTGCAACACAGTTTGATAATGCAGAAGTATCCTATTCATTTGAAATCGAAGGTATGACGGTTAAAAAACTGCTAATTAATCTCTGGAAAAAGCGCGGTAAAGATGCAAAGGTACAGCTTAGGCTCGGTCGAGATGTGAAAAACATACGTGATAAAGAGTCAGTTCAGACACTCGCAACAGCTCTAAGAGTTACAGGAGGTACACTAGAGGGTAGCAGTGAGCCTATAACACTAGAGGGGTATAGCTATGATGATGGTGATATCTATGTGGACGGTAAACTCCTCAAATCAAGAAGTGCCATTGCACAGTGGGGAAGTACCTGGAGCAATGGCAAGCACATCGAACGCACGTACAGCTTTGAGACCACATCACAATCAGAGTTATGCGCTCATGCGGTGACGGAGCTCAAGAAATTATCTGTACCAGTATATACATATGAGGTAGATATAGCTGTACTACCTGATAATCTACGCATTGGTGATACCGTACACATCGTTAATGATGAAGGCGAACTATATATATCTAGTAGATTGTTAGAGCTTAAGACGTCAGTTACCGCTGGGAAAATAGAGGCTAAACTGGGTGATTTTGTTGAAGAGGCTAGCGGCATTGATGATCAAGTTAGAGCACTCGCAAATAGACTTGCTAATCTAAATCCCGGCATAAGTAGTAGCAGTTATAACCTAACCGTTGAGAGTTCAAGTGGTACAGTGTTCACAGACACCTTAGTTGATACGACTCTTACAGCCCATGTGTACAAGGGCGGTCGAGAGTTAACTGCTAGCGAGGTAGCTGATGTAGGTAAGGTTGTGTGGTACAAGAACGGAGTCAAGGCTCATGAGGGTACATCCTATAGGATGCAGAACGTAGAGGCGGCGAGGGTGTCCGCTCAATTGGAGGTGTAACATGGAGATATTGGCGACAGATAGCATAGACCTTACCTCGATTAAGTCAGTCAACGACAAGGCTATCGAGGCGGCAAAGACTGCAACGGACTATATGAAGTTCGAGGCTGGTACAGGACTGGTAGTGTCAAAGAATGCGAAGTCGAATGAGGGCGCATCAACGGTGCTCACTGATAACTCTTTGCAGATTCGAAAAGACGGTAAGAAGAGTGCTGAATTTGCTGAGGATAGAATCAGCTTCTATGAACAGGACAAAAAGCTAATCGACATTAAGAGCATTAAGGATGCGCGGGACGGTGAGTATAACATTAAGGGCGCATCAATTGACTGCGGGGGCTCTGGCGCTGTAAATGTGTTCACAAACGATGTAACTAATCAAGGTCATCAGGCAAAGCACGCAGCCTTTACTGCAACAGCAGGGGGTTACGATATAGAAGCTCTTTCATCAAAATTCACCTCATCAGCTGCCGACCTTACAGCTATTAGTAAGTCGGGGATGTCTGTATTCATCGTACATAGCGACTCAACAAGAGAAGACAATGTAATTGCAAGTCTTCTCCATTCCCCTAAGTTAGATGGCATTGTAGAGCCTGTAGTGGAATTTGATAGCAACGGAACTGTTATAGCCAAGGCTATACAAGTTGATAGCATTGAGGGGCTATACGAGGATTCCAAAGTATCTGCTGGCGGTGTTGTGTGGAACGTTCGCAAGTATGCGGACGGTACAGCTGTTGCAGAGGGAATGTGGTTCGGCACAGTGTCCGCTGCAAACCCTTGGGGACCCGTATATTACTCCGGAGGCAGTAGGACAGACCTCCCACCTGGGTTATTTATAGACACACCACTAACTAGCGTGGAGATTGAAGCTCCAGATGGTGAGCTTTGGACAACTCGTAAGATGTCAACGAAGGACTATATCGGAGGCATTTATTACATATCAATGAGTAAGCTAACTAGAGTGAACGCAAGAATCATATATAAAGCTACGGGAAGGTGGAAGTAATGATTGATTGGACAAGCATTATAGTGGCTGTTGTGACGGCTACAGGAGCAGGAGCAGGGTCACTATACGGAATCCGTAAAACAAGCTGCTTAACTGACTTCAAGATTGACAGATTGACCGAGGAAGTTAGGAGGCATAACGATTTTGCTAGTCGCATCCCTGTTATCGAAGAGAAGCTAAAGACAGTAAATCATCGTCTTGATGATCTCGAAAAATAAAAAATTAAATAAGTTAGTTAGCCGGGTAAAAGCTCGGCATTTTTATTGCTAAAAGGAGGTAGATTATGAGAATCAATTGGAAAGTAAGATTTAGAAATTACGGATGGCTGGCTACATTTGCACTTGGCATGATTGCGCTGTTGTATCAGTTCATAAAAGTGATTAATGTGGCGAGACAAGGAGTACCACCACAAGAGCTTTTAGAGGAGACAGCAAAGATGCTGTTATTTTTCCTGTGGCAGATTGGCGTAATAACTGACCCAACTACCAAAGGAACGAGTGACTCTAAAATGGCTATGACTTACAAAAAGCCTAGAGACGAGATTGGTGGAGAGCACACACCAGGATTTACAGCAATATCACAAGAGGAACATGATCCATCAGATGCACCAACAGATAAGGAGGTGTAAGATGAATGGGAACAAAGTTATAGAGTATGCTAGAAAGTTTCTAGGGCAAGGCTCTGCAACATTTGCTGACTGGTACTACGGCTCAACCTCATATAGAGGTTGGGCTTGGTGCGCAGTCTTTGTATCATATGTACTCAGCCATTTGGGAATTAAGTGGGAGAAAAACAACAATGTCGCTAACGCACAGATTTGGTGCAGCAAGCATCTGAAATGGGTAAATCTGTCAGAGACACAAGCTGGCGACATTGTTATATTCTGCTGGAGCGGGAAAGGAAATAACTCCGGGAGCGGCTCAAGAGACCATATAGGATTCGTGATAAGTAGAAATGCAAATGGTACACTTACTACACTTGAGGGAAATACAAGCGGTTCAAAAGTGGCTATAAGAATTAGATATCCAAAGAATATCAGGAATATTTATAGACCAGATTACTCGACCACTCCAACTGTAGGGTGGATTCAGGACTCAAAAGGCTGGTGGTACAGGACTAAAGAAGGTAACTACTATAAATCAACCTGGGCGCAGCTAAATGGTGCGTGGTACTACTTCGACAGTTCAGGCTATGCTGTTACCGGCTGGCAGCAAATCAAAGACAAATGGTATTATTTCAACAGCGATTGCAAGATGCACACGGGGTGGCTGTCAATTAATGGTAAATGGTATTATTTAGAACCTAACGACGGAAGTGCCTATATAAGTGGTATGCATGCAATCTCTGGTAAAAATTACTACTTTAATTCCGATGGAGTTATGCAAGTCGGATGGGTGAAATCTGATAATGAATGGCAGTTCTACAACAGTGATGGGGGTCGCATAGAGAAAGGTTTGATTAAAGGAGACAATGCCGTATTTGCCATTAAGGACGGAACTCTAATCACAAACGACAAGGTAGATGTAGAGGCAAATAAAAATGGTGAGATATCAGTCGTATAGGTAGACATAGCCATTAATCATATATATAATATGGTTCAGCAGGTGAGTGTCGCCTGCTCTTTATACATAAGTTGCGAGGGCAGAGATGCCCTCCTTCTTTGTTTTTTGAAGAAGATAATTTTATAAAAAATACCACACTTTATACCACACTGATATGTGGTATTAGGTGGTAATATCGACAATGAGAGAAAATTACATAATAAAGAAAAACACCGCAACTCGTTGGAATTGCGGTGTTTTACGTGGTGCGTGATCAGGGGTTCGAACCCTGGACACCCTGATTAAGAGTCTCGTTTTATTATTAGTGATGTTAGCCCTTATCAGATTAATACCACAGGCTATACCCCACGACTATATTTATCTATTAATTCTGCAGCATTATTAAGTGCTACATCTGATTTATGAGTATATATCTTTGATGTGACAGCTATGTCCTCATGTCCCATAAGCTCTTTAGCTACATTAATTGGTACACCTGCAGCTTGTAAGTCGGTACAGTAAGTATGTCTATAACAATATAAGGTTAGATCTGCTTGAACAAAATAAGGTGGCATAACCTGGTGCTTCTGTGGGTGAACCTTGCAGCCTGCAGCTATATTCATTTCGCGTTTAAAATTCTTCCACAAATCATTTATTGATGATTTAGTATATCGTTCACCTCTTGTATTCGCACATATTAGTAACGAGTCATCGGTAATATTATCATGCTCTGCAATTAATCTTTCTAACAATATTCCAGGAATAGGGATATTGCGCATACCAGCTTTAGTCTTTGTAAATCCTCGAACTATCCCATCTGATTTTAAAGCTTTATTAACAGTCACTCGCCTAGATACAAAGTCAATGTCAGACCATTGAAGAGGGACGATTTCCTGAGGCCTAAGACCACAATACAACATAAGCAATATAAATAGTCCACCACGATGATAATTTGCAACTTTGAGTGAAATTTCTCGTTCCTCACTAGTCAAAGCTCGTCTCTTTTTAGGAGTCCTTCCTTGAGGCTTTTTTATACCGGTCATAGGATTTTGCACAACGAGTTCATTTTCAAGCGCAGTATTAAATATTTGGTTTAATATATCATAGACTTTAGCATTGAATGAGTATGAATAATCCTGAAGAGGATTCAGCACTTTTCTGATATGAAGAGGCTTAACAGAGCTTAATCTCATATGACCAATAGCTGGAATAATGAATCGATCACACATGGCCTGGATATCTTTATACCATCGATAATTAACTTCTGGCTCTTTATAATTATCTAGCCACTCATTAATCCATATAAAGACTTGAGTATTACGACTAATCTCTACCTTACCAGCCTCAAGCTGTGATTTAAGAATAGCTCTTTTTTCAATTGCTTCTAATTCAGTCTTACCATACACATATCTGCGCTTACCCTCAAAGGTAAATGTCTTTTTATAATAATCAGCCATGACATATCCATTTCCGAGCACAAAAAGTGCCCTGCTTGTAATAACAAGGCATCGCTGATATACTCTTGTTGGAACTTTGTGTATCAAACGATGCCAATTTCTATAGCCGTTACCTGTTGCCGCAGGTGATGGCTATTTTTAGAAGACAAAAAGTAAAAGATGCCCTCGCATTTACATGCAAGAGCATCTCTCAACTGAAATCAATTCAGTTCTCTCTGTGCATGTATATTAACATTAATTAGTTGCTGTTTCAATAGATTTTAGGAAAATCAAATTTAATAAATATCTATTTGTCGAACTTGTTATAATTAATGTCCACTTTCTCAAAACCAACCACAACATCTAGGTCTGTTAAAGCTTTTATACCCATATGTCCGCGAACATAATCAAACGCAGAAGGATGTATGTGATTTTTTAAATAAAACAGCATAACTTTGAGTTCAGATATAAAATCACTAAATTCTTTTGATGGAAGATAGTATTTGAAATATATGATAATATCAAGCAATTTCTGATTTGAGTTTTTACTGCTTAAATACGAGCTCCTCATTTGGGAAATATATTTTTCTTTTATTCTCCCGGCTTTTTTATCATTTGGTTTTTTCTTTCTTTCTATCGAATATATACGTTCGTTGTGCGCACATGCATTACGCACTTTTCTCAACCAATGAAGACTACCGATTAGCAATTTTACATTAGGTTTATTATTCGCATCTGTCATGCCGTAAAGATTACAGAGGGAATGCTTTACAGATGTCTTGCTGTAATGAAGAACATCTATAAAAGTTGAGAAATTTACAGTTTTCAACATTATCCATGTAGGAATCATACTATGGTTACTCATATAGAAAGAAATATAATCTAGTTTGCTTTTGCTAATTTCTCCATATGCTTTTGAAATTGCGCTCATGATAAAAGAAACTGGGTATTTATCATCATAAGCACCCGATTCATACCAATGTATCTGACCATTATCGTTATAACTGTCAAATTGATATGCTGTCAGAGCTCGAACTTCTTCTTCAATTTGAGTTATATATCTCAAAAGCAATAACCGAAGCTTATCGTCAAACTTCTTTACCTCGTATAGCTGATCAAGGCTAGTTCCTGGTAGGTAACAATGACTGCCATCTGCTTTTGTACCATTAATAAAAGGTTCTTTATAGCCATTAACGAGGTTGAAATATCCAGACCTTATAAGTATTCGCTTGTGGTCAGACCCTTGACATCCTATTTGCTTATCATTACGCAATTTTTTCATTTGCCTATTGTAAGTTAAGAATTTCTTATCTTGAGTATCCAATGTAAAATTCCTTTCTGTAAATTAAATATTATTTGTATGATTCGAGTATAAAATAAGAATCCATTTAATACGATAACAGCATAAATCAATCTATCCTATCTAGCATGATAAGTACCAATGCATTCACCAACAATAACTACATCATCTGCATCAACAAATTCAGCTGTATAATCTGAGTTGCATGGTTGAAGCATCATCTTATTATCCACCTTGTATAGTTTCTTTAAAGAAGCGGACTCTTCTGCACCATAGCATACTGCATATATCTCTCCGTCAATGAAATCAAAATCTTTCCTCAGGAAAGCAACATCGCCATCATATATATTGGCATCGACCATTGAGTCACCTTTAACTCGTAGGCAGTAGTCAGCCTTTATAGATCTATCCACCAAGAAATAGCCTTCAAAATTTTCCTCACAGTGAATACCATTACCAGCACAGATTGTACCTAGGATAGGAATTTGTCGACCAGCTGGCACCATAATGTTTGATGGGAGAGGGCGTGAATCCCCCTTATCTGTCGTATCATCGGTATCAAATCCCATCAAATATGAAATAGAAACATTTAGCGCGGAGGATAGTTTTTCTAACGCAATTTGTTTTGGGAAATATCTTCCTGAAAGATATGAAGAGAGCGCCCCTTTATTTATATCCGCTTTATCACAAAGTTCGCTTTGCGATAACCCAGAGGCTTTGAATGCTTTATTTAATCTATTGGTTCTAATATCCATGTATAGTTCCTTTCGACATAAGGTAATATCATTATACACGTGGTGTTTAGAAAATCAAACAAAAAGATTTAGAAAATTAAACAAAAGTGTTGACAGAGAGAAAATTATGCAGTATAGTTTAGAAAACTAAACAAAGGAGGAAGCAATGAACTACGATTATACAAATCTCAAATTGCTTATTAAAACAAAATACAGCACATTTGAAAAGTTTGCAGATGCATTGGAAATTGGAAGATCTACGCTGTCACTAAAGCTTAACAATAATGCCGAATGGAGTCAGGCTGAAATGAGTAGAGCAATGAAGTTATTAGGAATTTCAGAAAGTGAAATAGACAAATATTTTTTTTGCCACTAGGTTTAGAAAACTAAACATTAGATAAAACAGTGATGAAGAGGGAGAAGACGATGGATAAACAAAGAGCTATGCGAGGGACAGATTCAGCGAAAGTAATGACTGTTATAAGAACAATCAGTTTGATAGGAGAGGGAACAAAAGAAAACCCAGCACGATTTTTGTATCAGTACTGGGACTTGAAGGGAAAACTATTAGCGAGCCATGACACTATTTTGGATTCGATTTCTGAGAACATTTCTCATCGCTCAAACTAGTGACTTCGGAATAAAGTTTCTCCTGGTCATGACGTTCAATATACCATTGCTTAATTAAAAGCTCTATTACCCTAATAATCTTCACAGCATCATCGGGATCTATGTCGATTATAAGATTTACGTCAGCTTCAGGATGAGCACCAATATTCCCAAGATTACGTAAAGCATTGAGGACATCCCACTGAGATGCACTTACACGGTTTTGAAGCTCTGAAATTTCCTGATACAAGGTTTTCTCTTTAATACCCCAGAAATCGCGGATTATAGACTGTAAACATCTGCGTGATAGAGTGGCAGATGCTTTAGGACTTAAATGAGCAATGGCGTAAGCTTCGCAGTAATCGCTCTTGACAGCATCTGGTACATAATCTGGAAACTGAATCGCTGGTGAATTGGGCAATAAGGACATATCTAAATTCTGGGTTGCAGTTCCTTCGCCCTTTGCAGTAATTGAGATTCCATTACAGGCCGGACATTTGTAGAAATACAGATTAATTAGAGATGGAGGTATAGATTTCGGCTGATAAATGTTGAAATCTGGACGTTCAACTGGCACATCAGGATAATCAAATGATGGCTGCCAATGCTGATAGGTCGTTGATATTAGAGGAAATGTTTCACTACAATACGGACATTTAAAAGAATTCATAAAAGCTCCTTTCTAAATACAAGTGATTGTTAAGGGAATTATACATCAGAAATGAGGGCAAAGGCATGGATAAACAAACAATAGTGAGAGACATAAAAAAAGAGGTCGGTAACTGGCCCTGCCAGTCTGATATAGCTAGGTACCTAGGGAAATCCAGAGATTACGTAATTAACCTGATGGCAGGATGCGAATACATTACGGACGGAAAAAAGAAGCAGTACTTTGCATCAGATGTGGCCGACAGGCTTTTGAAAACAAGACGATGTGATTAAACGTAAATTTGGAGGAAAACCACAATGAGTAAAAAGAATCTAAAACCAATGATAAATGAAGAGGAGTTAACAAAAGCAGCGAAAGCAGCATATGAAAGTCATAAAAAAATACTGTATCTGAGTTTAGAGGATGCATTCGATGTTGATTTTCCAGCTGAATTAGAGCCTCTTGCAGAACTAATGTACTGCACAGGCTATGCAGACGCAATAGCCAATGCATCAGTTGAAATAAATATCGATATTAAGAGCAGTGAAAGGTCGGTGAATCAAGATGAAGGAATTCGTAGAAGCTGTTAAGTATGTGTGTTCAGACGAAGATGGAAACTTTCAACCGATTGCAGTAGTAGGTTCAATCGCTGCCGCCCTGTTCATTCCAACCCTGTGGGTATTCCTATATTCGCCAATCGAGAAGATGAAAGGAAAATATGCAAGTATCAAGAAAGATTGAGAACAACGCATAACTCTAGAAGACAAACGAAAGAAATATTAATGGAGATCATTAAATCAAAAGAAAGGGATATCGAAACTAGAGAAAAAGAGTATGAAAGGTTACACGCCAGAGAGGGTCAGCCAAGAGAAATGTTTTAGAAAAAGATAGGAGGCGAACATGAAGCGTATATTCTGCGATAGATGCGGAGAAGAAATTGACTATAAAAACCGTAGCAAACCGCTCAATGTAGTAGGAGAAGCAGAGGGAGTATATGATCTATGTCCTCAGTGCATGGTAGACTTCAGAGCCTTTATGCGAGAAAAACCTCAAGCAAGTGAATATGGTCATGGAACACAACCAAAGAAGATAGCACGTATATGCGGTATGAATTTTGAAGAATAAAGAAAAGAGGAGAAAAATGAATCAGATTAATTATGAAATCAAGGAACATATTGGAATTATTTCAGAGAACAAGAATGGATGGACGAAGGAGCTTAATCTCGTATCCTGGAACGATAATGATCCAAAGTATGACATACGAGAGTGGGATCCTAAGCATGAAAAGATGTCACGTGGTATCACTCTTACTGAAGAGGAAGCATATGAATTAAGTATCATACTGTCCGGCGAATTTGAAGGTTAAAGATAGAGTAATAGCAACAGGAGAAAAATCATGAGTTTAGAAGTAATTAATAAGGCGAGAGAACAAATTACTGAAGAGTCACTGAAAATCGGTGGCTCTCTTGCCAATTTCATAGAAGAACATCTAAATGAAGTCTGCAAGACTGAAGATGTGGCAACGCACATAACGGCAGAAGGTAAATCAATTGAAGACTTGATCTCTAAAATTACATCCGAAGCCAGGAAAAATGCAAGGAACAATGTCGGATGCCTTACAGATGAAGAAGTGCTGCAAATCATTGATGATTACTATGAAATCCATATAAAACCATCATCAAATACTACTAGTCCAGGAACAATAGATATCCTTGACCTTATGTAGAGGAGGTGGATATGCAAATCAATTATAGAAATGCAGATAACTCACCTATAAATATTCACTTTCCGGACAACTTTGAGGATTGGGTGAATCAGGAAACCTGTGCAGCAACTGTATATAACCGCTGGAAGAAAATAGCACATTGCTCACATTGCGGACATACCTGGGATTATACAGAGACTATCTATAAGAACGACGTTGTTTGCTGTCCTCACTGTGAAACAAGGGAAATAGCAATACCTCACACCACTATTCCTTTTGAAACACATCAAAATTTCTTTTGGTTGTGGTTAGAAGATGAAAGTATATACTGCATCTCAGCCGGCAGCTACTGGAGATGTGCAGAAAAGAATGTTGAACAAATAGAAGACACTATTGAGATAGAAATTGAATCAATCAACGTAATCAACAGAGATGAACAGTATTCATATGGCTACATATGGAATTGGAGAACCGGGGAGTCTGAATGGGGGAAATACAAACCACAACATGTAATATCAAATGAACGATTTGTCGTGGATATAAATTCAGATGATCTTATTGCCCGAAGCTTTTTGAAACACATGGATATACATCTGCAAATGCAAGCGGGAACATATTTAGCTGATTCATATTTTGTTAACTACCTGATTGATGAGATGGTGTTTTGTGCAAGATATCCAAGTGTTGAATATATTAAAAAATCAGGACTCGGACATCTGGTAGAGTACAAGCTTAAAAAAATACCAACATATATAAGACCAAACTGGAAAGCTAGAACAATACCTGAACTATTAAGGCTTTCATCGCAGGATATCGATAAGTTGAAGCAATGGGATTATTTCAATACAGATGGGATATTAAGATACAGGATCCTTAAGAAGCAAAACAAAGTAAAAAAAGAACATATGGAGCTCTGTCAAAAATGGATTCCGGATGCGAGCTTCTTGTGCGGAAATGGCTATGGTTATGGCTGGATAAAAGAACTTAGGGAATCTAATAATTTAATTCAGTTATTTAGATATCTTGAAAAACAATGCAAAACACAGGGCAATCCTTGTAACC
>ERZ773254.270-NODE-270-length-32535-cov-17.551663_pt1 | contig 32535 bp, 26 predicted proteins | sample MGYA00580516_ERZ773254 | MGnify/ENA primary metagenome ERZ773254 (study PRJEB29015, sample SAMEA2738158) | human oral metagenome | biome: human oral; feature: human-associated habitat; material: saliva | place: China | collected 2192 ...
CCATTTGTACCACAAAGACCCTTGCCCCGAAAGGGGATTAAATCACTCCAAAGTCACTATTAGAAAACAAACAAAACAATACAACTATGCCCAAATTAAAAATTGCCATTAGGCAAATGAAATTTATATTTTTTAATCAGGGAGTTTGAGTTTTTTGTATGAAATGAAATACCACTTATCAGATAACCAGTATGTATGATTATCAAGAGATTGCTTTTCGATAACTAACTTCTCCGTATCCGTTACTTTGGCCTTTCCATCAGAGAAAGGATAGGCGAACCTGTATTTAGGAGTTATAATTATATTTTCTAAAGTATCGGCAAAGCCTACAAGTCCATTTTTATCCACTATCCTGAAATATCCCTCACAGGGATAGTCTGGTCCATTATCATACTTGAATACATAAAAAAGAATTTTCCTTCGTTATCGGCAACAAAGAGGGTGTGTCAAAATGAAGTGCCCCCCAAAAGTTGGACGTTAAATTAACGTTATAAATCTCTATAATGAGCTCGGTATTTTACTGGGCTCATTCCTTTTAACCTCAGTTTTATCCTTTTATTGTTGTACCATTCAATATATTTCTTTAAGTCTCTCTTAAAATCATCGACTGTTTCATAATCTTTGACATATAAGAGTTCATTCTTCATAATTCCGAAGAAGTTCTCCATCATAGCATTATCCAGGCAGTTTCCCTTTCGTGACATACTTTGTATAATGTGATGCTCCTTCAATCTCTTCTGATACTTTGCATGTTGGTATTGCCATCCTTGGTCAGAGTGCATAATCAATCCGTCAAGATTCTTATGTTTGCTAAAGGCTCTGTTGAGCATCGTCATCACCATCTTAAGATTAGGACTGTTAGAGATGCTGTAAGTTACTATGTTTGCAAAGGCTAACACACTGAGACAAGTCGGATGCCGCTCTTCGGAGGCTTCGCGCCTCCGGCCGCATGGCAAACCACCGCGGTGTTTTTCATAGCCTGCAAGGAAAAAGTTGGTACGATAATAATTGGATTGTATATTTGTAGTGCAAACGACAAATGACAAACAATTAGAACCGTACCGATATGCAAAGAAACAAAATTTCCTTCAAAGGACAAAAGATTTACATTGGAATTGATGTGCATGCAAAAACTTGGGAGGTCTGTGTGCTGACCGAGTCGGGTTACAAAGAGAGGCACCCGCAGCAAGCCTCCGCAAAGACGCTCTTTGACTTTTCGAAGAAGCATTTCCCTGATGGCGAGTACCATGCCGTGTATGAGTCAGGCTTCAGTGGTTTTTCCACATACTACGCTCTCAAGGAGTACGGCATCAACTGTGTCGTGACCCATGCCGCGGATGTTCCGACCACCCAGTACGAGGAGGTGATGAAGACCGATAAGGTAGATGCAGCCAAACTTGCGCGCTCCTTGCGCGCCGGTGACATCCGTCCCATATACATCCGTGAGAAAGAGAATATCGATGACAGGTCAGTCATCCGCATAAGGAAGACCATACAGAAACAACTCTCCGGCTACAAGGCAAGGGTGAAGCACCTGCTGCACTGCAATGGCGTGGAGATACCCGAGCGGTTCGCAAGACCGGGGACGCATTGGTCAAGGACTTTCATCAAATGGCTCAAGGAGGATGTCGTGTTGCTTTCCTCCTCAAGATTGTCGTTGGACTTGCTCGTCAAGCAGGTGGAGACGATACGCCAGACACTCTTGGACGCGACAAAATCCATACGAAGGCTTGCGCAGACCGACAGGTACAGGAACAATTACGAGCTTCTGATGTCGATACCCGGCATAGGTGTAAGTGTAGCCATGTGCATACTGACAGAAATCTACGATGTGAAGAGATTCCGTAATATTGCTGTCCGGTAAAACTCAAAAGAGCATGAATATCCTCCCCGAAGCCCTGTAAAATTGGACTTCTGGGGTTATTTTTTCAAAAGTAAGCCCCCCCTAATCGAAAAGACTTGGTTCTGGTGGTGCTTTTTGCATCTCCTTTGCAAGGGGATCATTCCAAGTTTTTTCGGGGTTTTCCATGAATGCAATAAAATCGACGTAGTACATAAGCATAAGTCGTACCATGGTAACAACTTGTGAGAATGCACAGTGTCGCTTGATGCTTCTCGACAGAACTGTTATCAGCAGATTGGCTATCAGAACCACCCATGTCTGTATTTGTACGGCGTTGACGCTGTCCCCATAGAAGAAATGAAGCGGGAAATTCTGTTTGAGCTGTTTGTACAACGACTCGATAGCCCATCTTAGGCGGTAGATTTCAGCAACGTCCTCAACCGTAAAGTCATAGTTGTTGGTCAATAGTACAACCGGTTTCTTGTTCTCATAAAATATCTCCACCCTTCGTGCCTCATGGATGAGTTCCCCTCTTGTAAAACGCACTTTCTAATCAATCTGTGTTACCAATCCCTCTGTATTGACGTACGTTACAGATTCAAGCACCTCATACTTAAGGTTTTTCTTCATTTTGGTCACGTAGCAAACGCCTTCTTCTGTAAGACGTTGGAATTGTGCTATGTCGACATAACCACGATCCATTGCCAAAGTGGAGTCTTTTGGCAGATGCACCTCTTTCAGCAGGTAATGGTCGTGTTTAGCGGCGGATGTGAGCTGCACTACCATTGGTACACCGACATGATACTTCATTACCGTATGCACTTTCATACCGCCTTTCTTCTTGCCTGATTTCGGATGCCGACCGACACCTTTGAGTATGTTGTCGAAGAGCGTTATTGTGGTGGAATCCATCATGTAGAGTAGCTTCTCCCTGTCTTTAGGCTCATGCGGCTGTCCCTTGTAGCACTTGGATGGGCGGCTGTCCGCTAAAAACTTGGCATACCTTTCCAATAGATACGCATAAACACTTGCAAAGAACTCCTGAGGACGACGTATATTGGCCTCTGCAAGCGTACTGCGACGAACCAGATAGTTCATCCCGAGATGTCCGAGTTTGTGAGCCTCCGCCTTCATGCCTATCTCAAGTTCGCGCAGAGAATCAAAGTGTTTGAGGATGCCGAACAACATTACGACAAGATGTTGGTAGCCGTCAAAACGCTTCACATAAGCCTCACTTCCTTTCGTTTCGCGGCTTATTTGAAGAATTTTATCCTTGTCGAGTAACTTTAACACTTGACTATAGACCGGCTGTCCGATAAAAAAAATATGATTGTGGTCTAAATACTTAAATTACAAGGCTCTGCGATAAAACACAGATCGTATAAGTAACGATTTAGAAATGAGCGAAGTGCACTGATACACAATATTTTGAATAGCCAAAGAACGCTCGCTATTTCACTTACAAAGATAACCCTTTTCGAGGAAAAGTGAGCGTTTTTTCATGTTTTTCTTCTTGTCAGTGAAAGAAAAAAGCGATTATAGTCGTTGTGAGCGGTTACGATGAATGAGCTGTTGCCGTACTCGTATCGCCACCTGCTTTTGGTGCATATCTACTACGGTGCCATCATAGAAGTCATCTTGCGGAGCATCAAACAAATATTGCACAAAAGAGGTAGAAGCTATTAAAGAATCTCTGGATAAAACTTAGCTCCTCTTCATAGACCTTGATTTCTCGTTGTTGTTCTGAGATTGTTTTGTCTTTTCCCTTGATGGTATCCTATAAGAGAATCACCTTCCTACGGATTTCGTTCTTCTCCTTCTCTTTGAGGGGCGTTATTGTCCTACCTTCTTTCTCTAATTCCGTAATACGCTCAAGTTCAGCGTTTCCAAAGAACAAGTAGAGAGTTTCTTCTACTCGCAGTTTACTTAATGCTTTTATACGTAATTACGTTTTCTCTAAATAAATATGCTTCTGACGAACCCAAATCAACCATCCGGTTTAAAATCCAAATATAATCGTCAATTAGTTTTTTGTCGTTTTTGATTTTTGAAATGTGATTGTAGAAAAGTCTTTTAATCATTCTATCTGATGAAGCTGATGTCAAAGATAACGAGGTCATAGGATTTGATTTGAAAACATCTGCCAGCCAACTGATACCTTCTGGTAAAAATTCTTTTCCACCAATTGTTGAAAACACATTTATTACTGATGAAGCATTGCTTTTTCCTTTTTCAAGAAATATTTTTTTGTAAAACTCTTTTTTCCCATTCAAAACACTCCAATTATTTTCATTGGGATTACCTTGATAATCCCATAGCAAATATCTAATGTCCAACAGAAGTTTTTGAATTAGCGGGTGTGTTCCATCACTTGGGATTAAATCAAACAGAACTTCCCATAGATTCCAAAAGTTGGTCTGTTGCTGTGAGTATTTTATCTGGTCTATTTTTAAATTTCCATTGTCATATAATTTCAATACAAAATAATCCAAAGTAGTATTCACAAATTGAAACAAATCGTCTCTTCCAAATCTTTGTCTTTGCGTATTTTTTGACAATGAATTGACCAATGTAGTTAAAACAGATTTTGAAAAATCAAAATTTGCGTCCAAAAATAAATTGGCAAGATATTGTTCAATATCTGAAATTGATTCGTGATGAAATTGTCGAGATTCTCTTCCTCTGTTATATGAATAATCTTCTTTTTTAGTTAAGTCGCCAAGAACTATCGGTAATATGTGGTTTATGAAATCTGTAAAATCTTTATCTGCTGTGTCGTATGGCGTAATTACAAAAGCTCTTGCAAGTAAATATCCCTCACACTTTTCTAAACTAATTTCTGAAAGATCAAACTTTAAATTCTTATTGGATGAAATTTGTTGAACAAATTTTTCTTCCTTGTCCAGCACATCCTTTAAACTATCTTCATCTTGGTGTCTATGAGATTTAGGATTAGCTTTTTTGTAACAAGCATACTTAATGAGACCAAGCCAAACTCTTTTTGCTTCATTAGGAAATTGTTTGAAAAATACTTCTCTAAAGTATTGTATGATTTTGTCAAATTCGTGGTCGTGGAACGGTGCGAATAGCATATAAATCATTCTAGCTATTATGCCGTTTTTATCTTCTTCGTTATCAACATTTTGCAAAAGAAAATGGAAAGAAGACAAAGCTATTTCTTTTTCCATTATGCTGACACTCATATTAAGGCTATAATCTCTGCTAAATGTATCTTGAAGAATAGAAGTTGTTGCATCAGTAATTATTTTTATACACTTTGTTTTTTGCTCTTCATTTATGTTTGTTGCAAAATCTCTCAGTCCTAATACAGCTAACGTGATTGGTCTGTCATAAAGGATATTTAAAGATCTTGATGAAGAATATTGTTCATAGCAAGATAACCAAGATGAAAAATCAATAATTTCTTTCTTTTCGTAAGTTTTTGAAAGTTGTCCTGAAATATTCAAAGACTTTGTATCTGCTTCAAAACTTTCTTTATTGGATTCATTAAACTTTACAACTTCATCATCGTATTCAGGTTGAATTAGAAAACCACCAAGTTTTTCATCATATTCTCCAACTTTATAGTTTCTGATATCCATTTCAATTAAATTCTTTTTCCATATAACATCTTTACCATCATTTCGTGCTTTTAGTTTGTCAATTATTTGGTGAATTTCTTTATTTAATTTTCTAACATTAAATTGGTAGTCTAAAATAAAATCTCGAAGCCCTCTTTGATATTTTTTTCTATGTGGAAGTTGATTTGATTCCAAACGCTCTTTTTGTGCAAATAAAATACGTCTATCCATTGAGGCAAGCACTGAGCTTTCTTGAAGTGCTCGACTTAAATCCCACTCATAAAATTCCTTGACAGACAATAAAGGCAACATCGCTTCTTCAACTTCTCTGGGATAAGCAATAGCAACACTCGTTAAAACTGCTAATGGAGCAACATTATTGCTGTTTTTAAGAACATAATCAAATATAAACTTCAAGTTCTCTCTACTAACATCTGTCTTTCTTTTAGCCGTTTCTAATAAAAACTTCTCAAGGCTCATTAGCAATGATTCCAATGCGTAGTTTGTAACGCTTAAACCTCTGTAAGCCGCCCATAATTCCCACGCCGCATATAGTTTTGTTTTTGTTCCGTCATTCTGTTCTATTTCAATTTGAGAAATTTTATGCTTATATTCACAAGTAGCGTTTACATAAAATTCAACCGAATAATTGATAAAATCAATGATGAACTTCAAACCAACGATTGGGTGAATCCACAATAAATTGTAAAAAGGCGTTTTGTAAATTCCCGAAGGGAAAAAGGAATGTCTATCTCTTATTCCCCAACATTCCTCATAACTCAAAGAATTCCTTGCCAATATGCCAAATCTATCTTCAGGAAAATCTTCTTTTTGGGGTGGTATATATTTCCAATTTTTCCAAGCTGTTTCAATAATCAATTCAGGCAATTCTTTTATCAAACGCAGGTTTCTTATACCTGAAAGACAACTTTCAATTACATTTTCGTAAAAAGAATTTAATCTCCAAGATTCCTGACTTTCTTTCTTGGTAAATGCTCTTGCAATAAGTTGTTTAATTTCTTCCTTTGAAATTGAAGCCAAGTCAAATAAAATTGAAATCAAGTTTGATGATTTACCTTTGGCATTTTCTTCTTGCCAAAATTCTTTTTCTTCTTCAACTTCTTTCAAATAGGTTAGTACAATAGATTTTGCCGCCTCTAATTCGGCGTTTTCAATTTTTTTGTATTGAAAAAGTAATCGGTAATACCAATCAGTGAGAAAATTGAGTATTGAAAGTTTTATTGGTTCTAATTGAGCATTGTTCTTTTGAATAAAAAACAATGCTTCTTTCCAACCCGAACCAATCGGCAAAAGCAAATTGCTGTTGTTCGTTTTTTGGTCGCTTTCTTTGCAGCAAGTTTTTATGATATGCAAACATCTATTGAAGAAAACAGAGTTGTCTTCAAGAAGTTCTTTTTCAAAAGAAGTAAAAAAAGAATTACTGTTTTCTGATTTAAAGATAGCAACCAACAATTCATCTGCCCAATATTTTTCAATAGTTTGGTCAGCAATTGTTATCTTTATCAGTTCATTTATTTTACCGTTGTTGTCAATTAAATAGTCTTCCACCCAAAGACGAAATGCGCGTCTGATAGCTGGCTCGTTTCCTAAATTGCTGAAAAAATCTTTTGGATTTGGAAAGTCTTCAAACTTTGAAGAAACATATTTTACTAATGCCCAATCTTCTAAAATATCGTGAGTAGGTGAATACTTCCTGTTGTTGTTTTCCTGAAATACAATTTCATCATTTTCTAAACAGGCTATAGCCTCTGCATCAGACTTATCGGGTTTAGTAAAGAGTTTCATTTCTCTTGCTCTCTTTACTGCAATTTCTTTAAAAGCTTCTTCTCTTTTAATTGGAAGTCCATTTTTCGTATTGATAGAATCTACAACTAATGAGTTCCATAACTTGTCTTTAAACTCTGTCTGCGAAACATTAGCATAATCATCGTTTGTTTTACTAATTGCTAAGATTGAGAAGTCCAGATATTTTGGACTTTGCAACAACTTTTTGACTTTGTCGTTTTTTAGAACGCTATTTAACTGCGGAAACTTTTCAGCTACAAGTTTTAATTCTTCTTCATTAAGCGTTGGAATGTCAATTATACATATATTGTCTTTATCAATACCAAATTTTAATGTAATTAAATCAATCGCATATTTCCGTGACGAAGCAATTAATTTAATTTCTGGGTGCTCTTTAAGTAACGCTAATAACTGTTTAAAGGCACATTCGGGATCTGCTTCCAATAGCTTTTCCAAGCTATCAACGAAAATAATTTTTTCAGGAATAAGGGAGATACATGAGAAAATATTTTGTATTGTTTCATTTACCCCTTGACTTGAGAAAACATTGGCGAGCGTAGATTCATTGAATTGGTCTGCTCTGAAAACAAACACACTTGCATTAGGATAATCTTTTTCAAGGATCTCTTTGATTTCAGCTGATTTCCCAACTCCAGGTTTTCCTGTCACAATCGTCAGTTGGGAATTACTTAGACCAACTAAAATTTTTTCTCTTAATTCTGATCGTTGTAAATGAAATTCGTTTTCTCCTTTTCCAATATAAGTTTTTATTGGTCGTAAAATCTCATTGCTGTCTGATTTAAGTTTTTCAACGGCTTTGAAGTATGGAGTTAAATGTGTGTTATCAAAATGCTGAAAGAAATCTTTATCTTTAATACTTTCAAGTGTCACACTTCCACCATTTGGATTAAGCGTAGCAACATAAGCAAAAATACTGTCCCAAATATCTTTTTCGGTTGTTGCCGAATTTTTGTTTTTACTGAGCTTAATCAGATTGAGAAAATATGTTTTATCAATACTCCCTTCGTTTAGGAAATCATATTCCAAAACATCAACACATTTCAAAAACTCCCAAAGTTCTTTATCTGTCAAATATGTATTTTTATTTGCTTCTTTTAGCACCTCACGAAAAACATCTAATCGGTCTTTCTTTCCTTTTATCCTGTTTACTTCGGTAATAAAATCTGCTTCTGTTGCGTGATTTTTTGCCCAATTAAAAAGCGATTTAAGATGATTTCTTTCATCTTTAGTTAAACCATTCTTTATTATAATAAGTTTATCTTTTGATTTGTCAAAAATTGAAGTATTATTATAGTCTTTCCAAAAAGCATTAATTACCTCTTTGAATATTTCATTATCAACAGTAAATGATATATCATGTTTTACCTGAATCAATATACGATGTTCACCACTTGCTGATTTTGCCGTAACCATAAAATCATCAGTTTCATAGCCTCTGTTAGTTACTTGTAGTGCAACCTCCGATAATTCACCAGAATCAAGACATGGAGCATTACCATGAATGATAAGAGTTGTAAGAAACGCCGTTTGAACGAGTTGTTCAAAGTTTGTCCCACCTCCTCCTTTTTGAAATACACTTCCCTTTTGTGACATATTAATTTATTCCTTTAGTATCCTCCCCATTTTAGACAACAGGTTGGTGTTTATCTTACTGTTACAAACCTACTTTTTTCTTTCTATAACATAGTTATTTGCTGTTGCTATGTAGTTGCCACTACCCATATTATATGCTACCAATTATTTTTAATACTTTGGCAGGATTGTTTAAAGTTGTAGAACTTTATATTCCTCCTAATACCTTATGAAAAAGTCGAGAAAATAAACCCGTCAGGGCGAGAGTTATTGACCACCCAGTAAGGCAAAAATAGTTTGCTCCCCTAAAAATATGATTTCGGACTAGGTGCCTAAATTACAAGGTTCTGCGATTAGATGCAGGTCGTATAGAACTCTCACTATTTCAGTTGCAAAGGTAACACTTTGCGTGGAAAAGTGAGCGTTCTTTTGTGTTTTTCTTCTTTGCCGATGAAAGAAAAAGTGACTACAGCCGCTGTGAGCGGTTACGGATAATAAGCTGTTTCCATTTCAGTTCGCACCAATCGGTAATGGGAAGTCCGTTGATAGTGAGGAGCGGTCGCTTCTTCTCGTCCTTGGCGATGCGGATTTCACTGTCTTCTTCTGTGAACTCTCTCTTGTACAGCCCCGAATAGGCTTTAGCCGTTCCTTGCTGGGGAGCTTCCGTGCGATACATCTCCGCTATCCTGTCATCAGAGAAATTCATCTTTCGCAGCATCAGACGAATATTCAGCAGTTGATAGAATCCATTGAAGAAGCGTTTTATCCAATTCCGCTCTTCCTCGTAAACTTGCATTGTCTCTTTCAATTCGGCAATAGTTCTGTCCCTTCCCCTAACCGTATCCTGCAAAAGAACGACCTCCTTACGGATTTCAGCTTTCTCCTTTTCAGAAAGAAACTTATGTTGCTCCATCTCCCTTTCCAACTCTCCGACACGTTTTTCTGCTTTGTCAAATTCGGAGTACCCAAAGAGCGAGTAGAGCGTTCCTTTTACTCGAAGTTTCCCTGCCTGCTTTTCCAACTCCTTGACTTTTTTGATTAGTTCTTCCTCCTCAAGTTGTTTTTGTTTCGTTTCTTTGAGCAGTTCCTTATAATATTCCATATTGGAGCGGTGCTTGGCTTCCGAGCCGTATATGCCTCTTTCCAGCCCGAAAGCCTTCATCTGTTCTGCGTATTTGGTTTGGTACTCCTCTAATTTCTTCGGAGTAAGCACATCGTCTGCACAGAGTCGTATCTTGCCTTTCTTTGTCTTGTACTTCCGCTTGCCATTCTCTGCTTCCGTCTTGGCTTTACGTCTTTCTCCTTGTACGATGGGTACTACCGTTGCGTGGATATGCGGAGTTTCCTCATCTGCGTGTAGTGTGGCTGCCACTACATTTTCCTTTCCAAAGGTGGTGTAAAGCCACTGCATCGTGCTGTCGCACCATTCTCCTAAGCGACCCTCGCTTTCAAGTTTGAGCATATCCTCGTGCGACCCTGAGAGGATAAAGCGAAGTGCCTTGACTTGGTTGTCTGCCACCTTACGGTAGATGTTTGCTGTGGCGATGCGGTGTTCTATGGCTTCCGTGCGGTTGGTGACATTTGCAGGAAATTGCACCAACTCACGGTTGAGGTGTGTGCGAGTTGCATCGACATTGTTCGGCACGAATGTACGCTCGATGTGTGCGGTCATTGCCGAGTCGTTGCCACGAGCTTTGTCTATATGTAATACTGCGTAGCCCATAAGTTGAATATTGTTTTAAGGGGTATCCAAAGGGGCGGAGTCCCTTGGCTCAGAAGGGCTTTTTTAGCGGTAACGGAGTGGAGCGTGAAGAAAATGCCCTAATGAGCTATGGCATTTCTTCTAAATGCCGCTCCGCCCTGTCCGAAACTCCCCTTTGAGGTGTTTGCATTCTCTGAATGCACAGAAGCTTTGTTGCTAAGTTTCTTTTTAGGAAACTTGCAGTTGGGAAAACTGCCATTGCTCTTGAAACAAAGCTATCTGTCTGCCTCTTGTTCTCTTTTAGTCCCTAAGGATACCCAGTTGATACTTGGTTTTAATTGCACTCTTTTGCCTTATCTGCGAAATCCACGCTTGACGACCGATTGCGGTTCCTTCTGTTTTTGTTCCATCACTTTCTGGCGAGAAATGTGATACTCGTTCAGGTCTTTATATCTGCCATAATGTCGGCTCATATCCTCTACTTTGATACCAGCCGATTGTAAAGACTGGAGGGCTTGTCGTCCTGCTTGGTCGTTGTCAAGGAAAGCTCGAACGGAGTCAATGCCGTTCTCGTGAAGATAGGCAATAGCTCGTGAAAGATTGCTGACCGAGTTCAGCACGATGGAGGGTGAGATGGTTTCTTTTCCTTTCATCGTGAAAAAGGACAGAAAATCAATAAAGCCCTCAAGAATGTTGTGTGCGATGTCTTTTGTCCCATCTACACAACCGATAACGGAAATATCTTTCGGAGCGATTGTCCCTTTGAAATGTCTGTCGTCCCTGAGTTCATATCCTCCTGTCCGATTGGGAAATCCTATGGCGGTGTAAGTTCTTCCGTCCACCTCGTAGCACACGGAACGCAGATAGTGCTTGGCAAGCGAAAAGTCAATCTTGCGCTCCTCCTGCAAATAGCGTTGCAGGTGTGGGGGCAGTTCCTCACTGATGCCTAGAATGTGCCTTGTGCTTGGGGATTGTTTTGATATTTCTTCCTTTGAAGGAGTTGCACGATGAAAGGAAAGAGCGTTCTCTGCCAAATGGCTCATTGCTTCGTGAGCATTGCACCTTTGCAACAACATCACAAGGTCTATGATGCTGCCACCTTTGCCCAAGCCGAAATCATACCAGAGATTCCGTGCAAAGTCCACTTTCAAGCTGGCGTTATAGTCTTCCCGATAGGGTGCATTGTAAAGGGCATAACTTCCGTATTGCTTGACGGGCTGTATGCCCCGAGCATGAAGGTAATCCGCTATGGATATTTCCTTAATACTTTGTAAGTCGTAATATTCGTTGTTCATTGCTGTTATTGTTGGGTTTGGGTTATTCATATTCATTGTTCGTTATTTCATTGTTTGTTCTGTTTTCTCTTTTTAGAGTTTTCCTCATTTTATCTTACTACCCTTCGACACTCGAATAAGTGATTGACAGTGAAAGAAAAAAGTGTAACACTTCCCTCCATTTTATCTTTCTACTTATTCCTTCTACACCGTATAGCCATTCCTTCTGCCGTAGAAGCGTAGCAAGATAGTAGTAAGCTGTGTCGCAATATGAATACCTCCTGCAATCCTTTCTCTTTCACCGTATTATCATCCTTTGTAGTAATGTAGTAAGGAGAATAGGAAAGAAAAGAGAAAGAAGAATTGCAAAGGAGAGGGATAACAACAGAGTGCTATGGCGGTTGCTCGGGGTAAATCTTGCGGACGGCATACACATATACGGGATTGCCGTTTACCCTGCGACACTCTCTCGTATAGCCTGCCTTTCGCAGGGCTTCACCCATCCGTTTGGGAGAGAGCTGCTGTCGGGTGTAGATCGAGAGGTAGCCAACTATCTCCGAATTGGTCATATAAAAACGCTTGGTGGCTTTTTCCGCTTCCGTTGGAAAGGTGAAATAGCGGAGCAATAGTTCCATTTCGGTCGTATAGACTTGGAAGGCTTCGCTATTATGGTGCAGTTCGATAATCTCCTCATCATTGAACCAATAGCGAAATCCGCTTTTTAGTAGTGCTTTGGCTTCGCTATACACAGCATCCATTGGGATTGTCTTGGCTCGGTCTATATCTATCGCCAAGACCTCAAAAGGTAGGAAACGTCGGCTTCCTGTCGGGTCGGTGAGAAAGTCGTTTCCATTGACCGATGCCACGAAACTTGCCAAGTGCGGTCGTTCCACGATATGCTTCTCGTAAGGCATACGGTACTTCACCTGCGGGCAGGTTATCAGGTTCTTCAGCTCGTTCTCGTCTCGCTTATTGAGGGCTTTGAGTTGGTCGTCGATGTTGATGATGAGATTTTGACCGATAAGACTCAATACATCTTTCTCCTGTGGGTATATCTTTCCTGTATAGCGGTAGTCGGATAGAGCTGGTGGACAGAGAAGGTCAAGGAATGTGGTCTTGAATTTTCCCTGTTCACCCGTCAATACAAGGCAAGTATGGTTACAACACTGCTTGTCATCCATCGCATTGGCGACTACTGCCACCAACCATTTGGTAAGGTATTCCCTCCATTTCTCGGGATTGGCTACGCTTACACAGTCGGCAAGGGCGGTTACTGCTCCTTGTTTCACTGCTGGCAAACTATGAAAATAGGCTTGTACAGGATTGACCTGTGGGGAGAAGTCGCTCTCTATGATGCTGTATAGGTTTTCGGACGAGGTCTGTACATCTGCTTCCTTATTCAAGGCTCGTTTGAGCGTATTGATGCAGTAGCGGTCTATCGCCACATAGTTCCCCGTTCCTCTTTGGCAATACTCGGCTCGGTTTAAGACGGTATTGTAACGGAACTCATATCGCTCCGAAAGGAACTCCTCTATTTGGATGTTCTTTGAGGTGTTGTCGCAGTTTTCTCTTTTCATTGTGCGGATTGCTTTCTATTACTTGGTTTTGATATTTGGCACGTTCTCGATTACCAAAGCCAAGTTAGGCAGCCTTTTTCGCAGAGCCAAAGAGGGCGGTGTTCTTGCATCAAAGTACATCACTTTTCTTTGCTACGACACAACGAGAAAGCCCCTTTTCGCCCAACAATGGAGGAAAAGGGGCAAAATAAGTGTGCGGATAGTACGGTGAGAAAGTGTGAGGTCTGCAACGGTTCGCAGAGTTTTGCACTTTTCGTAAGGAACAAATGACTTTTAGAGCGATGCAAGAGGATTTGAAAAGGGAAAAACAGGGGAGATATGATGCGTGGACTTCCTGCCGTTTCCCTCTTCTTCCCTGCTTATCCCGACCTCTTCGGAAATCGAAATCCACTACTTACTTTTGCGTCAGAAATCAATAATCACGCAAATAAAACAACAACGGAAAATGAGATTTACAGCCATTGACACCTCCGCTTGGGAGGAACTGAAAGAGAGTATCGTGGAACTGACCGACTGCTTTAACGAGCATTTCGCCCCACCTGCCGAACTGCCCGACCTATTGCACAATGGGGACGTGTGCCGAATACTGAACATCAGCAAGCGGACACTGCAACATTACCGAGATACATCGGTGTTGCCATTTATCCAAATCGGACATAAGTGCTACTACAAACGTGAGGACGTGGAAGCACTCTTCGCAAAGTCTAATCCTCATAAAAGCTAAACAACTATGGAATACGAAATGATTAACAAAGAAACGCCCGAAATGAAACAGTTCATTTCGGGCATCCAAGAAGCAAGTAAACGTATTCGGGAGATTGCCCAAACGCATCGTCCTCTATTCGGGGGCGAAATCTACCTCACAGGGAGAGAGGTTTGTGAAAGGCTTTTCCTCTCTCCACGAACCTTGCAAGACTATCGGGACAAGGGGATTTTCCCATACACGCAGATAGCTGGAAAGATACTTTACCGCATGTCTGACCTGCAACGAATTCTGAAAGAGAATTATGTAAACAGAAACCTGCATCAATAATGGTGCAGGTTTTTCTTTGTCTCACCTCTGTTTTTTTTCTATTTTACTGCTGTTTTGTATTAAATGCTTTGTTTTTCTTTAGAATATCATAGAAAAATAGTATTTTTGCAGTTGAGCATATTATGTGCTCATACATTTTGGTAAAAAAGAGGCGTTATGCCCTATTCTTGTATGTACGAAGCCTGAGAAACTTCCAAACAATGTGACAAGAAAGGTCGTAATGGTCTCCACGCATATAGCGTGGGGCTGTTATTCCCACATCTGTCACAAAAGGTTTTCTCAGGGCCAGTACATTAGGACGTGGAGCATACAGTTCCACGCTTCTTGCATAAATAGACTAATACCCAATTAGGAACTGTAAGGGAATAACAGTTGCGCCCGACACAAATTAGGGAAAACGAGATGATTGCAGATGTAATTCTGAAAAATGGTTGGTATCAATCTTTAAACGAATCTGGCAAAAAGATTCAAGAAAAGAGTGCGAACTCAATGGGTGAGCTTATGGGATTTACCGACAGATTTATGGTTTTTTACAAAAACGGATGGTTTCAAACAGTTGATGAAACATTTCGAAGGATTGCAGAAAAGTCTGAAAATAGTCTTGGAATGTTCAAAAACGCCACAGGGACATCTGTGATTTTTGTAAAAAATGGTTGGGCAGTTACCTATGATATGACATTCAAGAAAATTAGTGAAAGACACGTTTAAACAATATTAACCAGCAAAGTTGTTAGTGTTTAACTTTGCTGGTTTTACCTATTTGTCTATGGAAGCATTAACTAATATTTCTGCAATGCTATCAGGAAAGAGTATTGCAGTACCTAACTATCAACGTGCTTATTCGTGGGAAACAGACTTGACAGATAAAAACCAGAAACAAGTAAATACTTTCCTATCAGATTTGCAGGACTATGTTAATAGCCAAACCTCTACTCCTTATTATTTTGGACATTTCCTCTTCGAGGAAAGGAACATAAACGAATATGCTATTATAGACGGACAACAACGTCTAACAACAACTGTGATTTTCATCTCTGCATTGTATAAGTGTTTGAAAGAAATCAGAAAATCAGAAAGTCTCAGAGACTTTGATGACGATTTGTATGTAGCTTATTGCAATACTATCAAGCAAGGAACTTCATATAGATTTGCTACAGTTGAATATGATAATCAACTATTTCGAGATTATGTGATAGACCAAACAATTCATACTCGGAACGACATAGACACAGTTTCAAAGAAAAGGATTGCTGATGCTTCCGACTATTTCTGCAGTAAACTTTCTAACAAAACCGAAGAAGAACTCTTGCAGTTTCTTAAAGCGATTACAAACGCCTCTTGCACCACCCATGTGGTTAAGGATGAAAGTGAAGCTGTGCAAATGTTTATTTTCCAAAATAATCGTGGCAAGAAGCCTACAAACTTGGAAATTATCAAAGCACAGTTTATGTATAACATACATCTGTATGCGTCTATCGAGGACAAACAATACATATTATCTGAAATTACAGAGCGGTTTGAACACATCTATAAGTCTATTTCTAAGATAGAGGGCAATATAGATGAGGATAATGTATTGAATTACACTATAAAAGTTTATCGCAATTCATTAGATGATATAAACTCTATCACTTTTGTAGGAAAGGAATTAGGCAAAGCCGATAGTTGTATATCATTCATAAGGGATTTTACGTTACAATTAGCATCCTGTTTCAGCCAAATAAGCAACTTCTTAGAAGAAGAAAAGAGAAATATCACTTTCCATGCACTATTGGTTTCTTCAGATCGAGGTATAATGTTCCCATTCGTTATTAAAGCGTTGCTAAAAGAAATGCCCCAAAAGGATATGAATAAATTGGCAAAGGCATTGGAGCAAATATTCCTTCGCGACCGAATTATTGGCACAAGAGCTAATCTTGTGTGGCGCTTAAATGAATGTTTTCAGAAGATGGATAATAGTGCGGTGTCCGTAGTCAATCATATTCAGTGGATGAAGAATAGAAATGATTGGTGGGGCTATTGGAATAATGACGAATTATTACGCACTCTAAATATGGGGATGAACCACAATACAGCCAAGATACTATTGTGGAAATATGAAAATCATCTCATTCTATGCGGAAAAGCAGGGTATAAGCCATTGAGATTTGATGACATTGACCAACCACATCTTGAACATATCGCCCCTCAGACTGAAAACCAAGAAGCTGATAATGGGTATTGCCAATATGACGAGGACTTTTACAACCACGACTTGGAGTGCTTGGGCAATTACTTACTGTTGTCAGGTAGTCATAATATCTCGCTAAGCAATGGTAGATTTCAAATAAAGCGTGATAGTTATACACATCTGCAACAACAATTAGAGGTTCAGAGAATGACGGAGCAAGACCAAGTTTGGGACAAGGATAAAATTCGTCAGCGCCACACAAAGATAATTGATTACTTAATGGAAATTCTTTAAACGTTAATGTAATGAGTAATAAATTAGAAAAAGCTATAGAATGGAGTATATTCCAAAGTCGATGGCTTCAAGTTCCAGTATATCTTGGGATGTGTATAGTAATGGCCATGTATTCTTATGTATTCTGCAAAGAAGTTGTATGCAATCTCGGTGAGATAGAGATGTTTACAGAAGAAAGCATGCTTATGTTAGCTATTGGAGTAGTAGATGTTTCAATGGTGCTTAACTTGATAATTGTATGTATAATTGGTGGTTATTGGTCCTTTGTTAGTAGATTGGAAATAGTTGAAAAAGATAAAGACAATAGTCAATTCAACTATCTTGGCATGATAAATCCTAACACTTTAAAGCACAAACTGATGATTTCACTCATTAGTATATCTGCAGTTCATTTGTTAGAGAGTTTTGTTTCTCCTAATATAGACGCACATCGCATCGCTATACAGATAGCTATTCATCTTGTATTTGTTGTTTCCGCATTGGCAATCACATTTATGGATAAAATAGGGCATAGTCATCATTGATAAAGTCATAAACAAGATAAAGCGAAGAAAGAGACAAAAAAACTTTCTTCGCTTTATTATTATCTGGCATAGCTCTCTATCAACCTGTCCATATCCCTTGAAATCTTGCTATCCGTTATTTGAGCATAAATCTGTGTACTCGCAATGGAAGCATGTCCCATCATTTTGGCGATACTTTCAATCGGCACTCCTGCTTCCAATGTCAGCGTGCCGAAAGAATGGCGACCGACATGAAAGGAAAGTGGCTGTCGAATACCACAAGCCAAGCCAATAGCCTTGAGGTGCATACCTATCTGTATTCTACTCAACGAAGTTACAAAAATGGGGCAGTCTTTTTTCTTGTCTTTTGATGGGTACAGCGAGAGTATCTGTTCGGCTATCGGGTGCAGGGGCGTAATACTCTCTACATCGGTCTTCTTTCTGTACTGACGGATATAACGTATCCCTGCATTGTTTGTCTTGATATCACAGTAACGCAACTTGCTCACATCGGCAAAAGCCAAGCCTGTGAATACAGAGAAGAGGAATATTCTCCGCACAAACTCCGCTTCCTCGTTTTGAAGGGGTATAGCCAAAAGACGAGCAATATCCGTCTTACTCAAATAGCGAATTTTTCGTTCCACTCGCTCATACTTGGCATCCTCAAAAGGATTGTATCGAATGGTTTGCTGGCTCACTGCCCTATACATCAACCGACTTAGCCAAAATAGGTTCTGTTTTATTGAGGATAAGGCATAGCTTTTTCTTTTGAAGTGGATGCGATAATCTTCGAAAAACTCCATTGTGAGAGTTGTAAGTGGAATATCTGAATCTCCTTTACTCTCCACAAACAATTCCAGCTGCCTATGATAGCTACGGCATGTTTGATAGGTGCTTAAAGTTCTCGTAGATTGGACTATCGACAATACCTCTCGACTAAGAGCAAGTAACGTGGTCGGATTTGCTCCAACACCTTGTAAGTGTTTTTTAAGCAACTCGGCACTCACTGCCCCAAATTGTAATAGCAGCGTATTGTAACCCTGCTCAATCTTCTCACGAAACGATTGCAAGCGTTGGTTCTGTTGTTTATCATTGGTTTCTTGTCGTTTTACACTCCAATCGCTGGGCGAAGTGGTTTCTCCTGTGGACATTACCACTTTTGAACCGTCTATCGTAATACGGCAAAGGATAGCCGTAGTGCCATCTGTTCTCAATTTACTGCGATTGATATAGAATAGAATATTGAATGTACTACGCATAATCTCAAAGGCTAAGGGTTAAATCTTCGGTGAAAGAGAGGAAGCGACCAAATTCGTCAAATACTTTCTTCGGTGTTACATGGGCATAACGCTCGGTGGTTTCAATCTTGCTATGACCAAGCATTTTACTCACGGTTTCTATCGGCACTCCATTCTCCAAGGTTATCAGTGTAGCAAAGGTGTGCCTTCCTATATGTGCGGTCAAGGGAATGGCAATCCCTGCTCTTAGCTGCAGGGCTTTCAGGAGAAAACGATAGGTCTCGTAGCTGATAGTCGGTAGGAGCGTGTCTCGTTCATCCGAACGATATGTATCAAGCAGAGCAATGACTTGAGGCAGAAGTTTTACCCGACAAAGGGTATTTGTCTTTTGTCTTCTGAATTTAAGCCATATAGCCCCTGCATCATCCTGCACAAGATGTTCCTTGCACAGATTCATCATGTCGCAAAAGGCTGTGCCTGTGTAACAAGTGAATAGGAAAAGGTTACGGGCAAGTGTCAGTTCTGTTTCATCCTCCTTTAATCGAACTTGCCTTATTTTGTCCAAAGAAGCCCTGTCCAAAGCTCTGGGCAGTTTACTCTCTCCTCTGTCTATCTTGACAAGGTCAAATAAAGGACGGTCTATGATACCCTCACGAAAAGCCATACGGCATACTTTCTTTACTGCCAAAGCCATCTTACGGTAATAACTCTGAGAATGACCATGCTTTCCCACGCTGTATTGATGCAAGCCGTCCAAAAAGTCCTCGGTTAGTTGCCCAAAGGTAATGTCGCCGGTGTGGTATTGCTCCAAAATAAAGACTTGCAGATGCTTTCGGAGCATGTAATACATCGAGTGCCAACGTGCCGAAATCTCCACGCCCACCACTTTCTTCTCGTCTTCCACCATCTGGTCATAGCGCTGTAAGAACGTAGTGCGGTTCTGCATTGAGCCTTGAAACTGTTCCTTGATCTCTTTGGCAGAGAACTCTGTACCTCTATCACAAAGTGTTTGGTACGCTCGTTGTACAGAGAGGAGCAACTGTTCCAACTTCGCATTAGTTGCCACCGCTTCACGGCTCTTGCCATTTAGTCGGCTCTCTCGCACATTCCATAACTTTGGATTACACGACAGCTTGCTGCTGAATTGCGCCATTGTACGATTGTAGGTTATACGTCCCATAATCGGAGCTTGTCCAGACTTATCCAAACCGCTCTTTTTGAGGTAGAGCAACACCTTCATTTTTTCTTTTTGCATACGCTTCTGTTTTTGTGGGCAAAGTTACCCGTTTTTGAAGCGTTTTCAGTTATGCAAAACATTGTGATTCAGCGCATAAACATCATAATGGAAGAAATCGTCTCCCTTGCACAAACTGCTTATCGTTACCTCGCTATATCCACAAACACTTGACTAACGATTTGGTAACGTATCTTATGCACAAATTCACATTTTCTGCACTTTCACCATCAAAGCAGTACACTGCAATAATCCGTATTTCTTACACATTCTCAATCACTTACCATCAATCTACATAAATCAACCTTTTTCTTGCATTTGCCCGGTAAAATGACTATCTTTGCTCATGGTTATATTTTTATTTAGCAAAAACAAAGATAACCAAAAGGGCTGATACCTCCTGAGAAGTGTCAGCCCTAATTTATTTTGCTTGCAAAAGTTTTACCGGACAGCAATAATTCCGTAACGAGAACCAGTTCGCCAGTTATCTCGGCCTGATACCGACCTGTCATAATAGTGGAGAGAAAACCGCAAGCGGAGAGAAGACCTTCCGTGGCAACAAGCATCTCGGACCGATGATCATAGAGGCTGCATGGATAGCCATCTACAGAGATTACGGACTGGGAATGGCCTATGCCAGATACAAGCAGTCCATGAAACCGCAGGAGACCATAGTCAAAATAGCCAGAAAGATGTCCAACATCATTTTCTCGGTACTCAAGAACAGTAGGAAATATGAGCCATACAGATGGGATAAAGAATAACATACAGACTTTCGGACAACTTCATAAAACGACTCCTTTTCATAATTGATGGACCTTCGGGTGTCATCTCCGATAAGATTGTTGCGTTTTGCCTATATTCTGAAGAAGTAAATTGTTGGGCGGATACGTCCGTGTCAACTCATAGAAGTTTGTCTGATAGGTCTGTTGTTCGTAGCCTTTCCATACCCGGTGTTCCCATGCCGGGCTGGTGGCTGTTGCTTCTTCTAAAGTCATCGTACTAATAAACTTCACGCTAAGTGATTGATAATGAACAGTTAATAAATTCCAAATATTTTCCAATTATTTGGAAAGCAACATAGAAGATATGAAAAGGTGCAAACGAGTAAACCGTGCGACAAAACAATGAATTGTTTACCCCTTTGCGCCATAAAATAAAAGGCGCCGTTGTTTGATGCAACGGCGCTTTTTTTAGAAGTGTATAAACGGTACTATAACACCTTGGTTGTAAGTGTCCCTTCTGAAGATTAGTCTACCGTCTGATCGCCAACCCACCTGTACGGCATAGTCTTCATTTGGTCTTTGTCTCGTCAGTTCGTTACATGACCAATGGAAGTTCCACGCAGGGTAAAACTCTCTTCCTGCTTGACGGAAAGCAATGTCGAGCAGAATAATTCTCCACTCGAACCATTCGTTATATAGAGGTGGTGTTTGCTGTTTTTTATCCAGATTATAGCCTGTTCCGTGTCCTATGGTACGGTAAGCGTTCAGCCATTCGCCCGTTGAGGGCAGATACCATTTGCCTATACTGTCGTTCACATCGGCCGAAGGGTGCAGTATCCACGACGCAGTGACGCCTGCAGGCTTATAGTGAGCGGCTTCATAAAAGGCAGGAAGGTCGGGGTTATCAGCATGTGCAAGTGTGCCGTCGTAAGTGTAGGCGGGATCGTATGTGGTACGATATCCACTCATGTCGTTGGCCATTTCGCTGGCGTTTTCTGGTGTATAGTAACGACGGTTAAAGTGGGCTGTTGGCGCGATATTTGTCCAATTTCTTCGTCCTCCTGTAGCATCTAACGACATTGCCGTGCGTGTTTTCATGCTCGTTATGATGGCAATAGGTTTTTTTGTAGCCCAATTGTTGTTCTCTGCTATCGTACCTATCGTTCCGTCGTTGAAAATATAACGGAAGTTGTACGAAACATGAATAAGCACTTTATAGCTGCTGTTTGCCGCGAGTGTTTCAGGGAATGCGTTGCGTACCGCCTCGTAAAGCTTGTCGAATGAGGTTTGACGGCCGAAGAGCTTTACAGGTTTACTGAGCCATTTATATTGTTTTAGGTTGGCACCTGCAGGGAAATAGAGGTTCATGCTTTGGTATTCCTGATACTTGTTCCTATATCCGTTCATCCAATTTATTAACCTTGATGCAGGATATTCAACGAAATTATCGAGCTTAAAGGCACGTTTGTTGTTGAGTTTCTCGGCTCCTGACGTAAGGTCGACATCGCTTTGGGTATAATTTACGGGTGTTAACGACAGCGGATTCAGTTCGTGTACGCTCAACGTCTGTGCTGTAGCTGCTGCCCCTCCGTTGTTGGCAGGTACCATGGTTGTGGTGCCGCTGAGGTCGGCATCGTACGAAATGCTGGTAGGTGTAGCTGACGATGAGTAATCGATATCGGCTTCGGGTCGTTTTAAACATATGCCTACCACACTAAATTTTACACGCGCCCATGGGTGACTTAGCACGAAAGGCACACGTATTGTGCTTTGGTTTACGGTAGCTGTAGCGCGTCCTACTAACGCCTCGTCGTATTCTGTTTCGAGGGTTTTGAGGTATGTGGCATAGTCGTCATCGTTTGCAAGCACCTTGTCGCGGTCGTATTGTGCCATTGACAGTTTGCCATTTTTCTCCTCAACCTTATTGTTGAAGCATACGAAGGTGTATGTTCCAGGGTCGAGGTGCATTTTAGCCTGCTTGCCACTGATGGTGAACATGCTTCCGTTCCAAGTGGCAGTTATCTCAGCTTTCTTCACGGGTGCCGCGTCAGTACCCTGATAAGCAATAATGGTGTAATCGCCTGCAGGTAGTGGTGTGCGTTTTGCAGCACGTGTTTTAGCGCCTGTAGCGTCAGCCTCTGCGCCCTCGCGAATAACGGTTACGTTGGCCGACACCTCAGGTGATAGGTCAACAACTACCGACTTTTCTAATTGTTCGGTCGAGCGTGCTGTAGCCTTTGTAGCAGGCATACCTACGGTTGGCGCGTCCTCCCAGTCGGCCATGCTCAGCGTAAAGCTCACGCCTTTGCCGCCTGTTGCGCTGTTATCGTTGTCGTCGACATCAGTAGAATGGTTACATGCTGTTAAAACAACCATGCCACATAGCAGCATTGCGAAGCCTGCTATGGTGTTTTTTATATTTGTTTGTTGAAATTTTTTCATACCCTTGTTTGCTTGTCTTGAATACGTTTTGTCTCTCTCACAGCTTTTTTGGGTTGGACAAACTGTTAGTTAGCAGTGTTTTTTCTGCTTGTCAGCCCCTTTTTGCAGCTGTTTTCGGTTTGTTTACTGTTTCGAATTTGGTGTACAATAAAAGCCTTTACAGCAACTGTTTACCAGTTGTCGCCTTCAAACTCTTCACCGCCAACACCTATGCCGCCGATGACTTTTCCTTTATCGTCCCAGTCTTCTCGTGATGTGTCCGTTCCGTTTCCTGCTTGTGTGCCTACAGGAAGAACGCTTGTACCTAACAGTGCCGAGCAATTTACTTGTATACACGTGCATACAGGGGTAATGTAAGCTCTTTTATTCATAAATGTTAACTTGATTTTATTTTTGATTTTAAAATTAACCCGTTACTTTATAACGCTTTATATTGGATTTCACGCCCTCTCTCTCGGATAGCGGGTGCAAAGGTACAAATAATTGGATATTTATACAAGTAAGGAGGGCGTAAAAGTAATTAGAAACGTTGTTTTTTTGCAATTCAGGTTTCATTTCATGCCCTATATGAAGACCTTGAAATGCGATTCTTGCGTAATGGTGTTGCGTTTACGGACTATTGTTTCTTTCTTTACTTCAATAAAAGCTAAAGGCAACCCATTTACAAATAGGGTGATGTCAGGACGATAGTTATCACTATCCTTGTCGCCACAAGCCATTTCCGTGGCAACTTGGAAGGTGTTGTTCTTATAGAAATTTGCAGGTGAAGACAAGTCTATAATTCTTTCTCCTGTATTGAGCAGAATCTCATTATAGAATTGCCTTCCTAAATCATCATTCATCAGCGAAGACTGTATTTTTGCAAGCATCTTCTCCGCCTCTCCACTTTCTGAATCAGGATTGAGCTTACTGTAAGCTTCAGCAAAATAGTCTGTCAGAATATTTGTGAGAGGGTCAAACTCCGTTTTAGGAGTACTGACATACTTCGTTTTCAAACCTTTAAGGGAAACATAGTTGAACCCCATACCCATAAGATGCATGAGAGTTGGGAACTTTACCCTGCTATCCTCGCAGAAAGCTGACTTTGATATTTTATCTTCCATATCTACTTTCTTATTTATCGACAATTAAGTCCTTGATACTTACGGACAGATATTCCGCAATTTTATTCAGCAAGTCTAAGGAGGGTTGTTTGCGATTGCTGCAATACGCATTGATTGTACTGAAACTCTTGCCAAGTTCCTTTGCCAATTGCGTTTGAGAAATTTCTTTTTCCACAAGCACAAGTTTTATTCTGTTCAGTTTCATCTTCCAAGCCTTTGATTTACAATTATCAAATGCAAAGATAACGATTATATTTCATCAAACAACTTCTTTTACGCTATATTTATAGATTAATTTTATGTATTTAGCCTTTTGTCGTTATTTGGAGAGCAAAAAAATGGAACAACAAGCACTTTTACCCTAATTCCTATTGCTTTTCATCAAGAAATCATTATCTTTGCAACATAGAATAATGTGTTCTTTGAAGCATTGCAGAATAAAGAAAGGGAAAGAAACTCGCTCGTTTCCAAATCGTAACCCTTTTATCCTTTATTCTTTCTTATTTTACTGATTATCTGAAAGATACGAAATTATAAAATCTTTTGCGGGCATAATCTGCCAGCTGCTTATACCCATCTTCAACCTTCTTAGAATAAGAAGAAAGGAATAAAGCATCATCATCAATATGACTTACAAACGTAGCATCATGCATATTCTTTTCTATCAATATTCTAATGAGATGACAAACATACGACTGAGCATCTACAGCAAAAGCTTTATTCAAATATTCACAACATTCATTCAAGTATTGTTTAATCTGCATAAAGTTTTTTGAAGTATCGGCCATCAGCGCACAACAAAAAGCTTGCAAAGCCAATTTTTCAGCCGGAGCAATTTCTTCTGCCTCTGTAGATAATAACTTGTTAATTAGTATTTCTACCTTTACTTGTTTGTTTGCGACCTTTAATAAGGTGTCTGAAAATCGTTCTTTTTCCATGTTTCTAATTTTGTTTGCCGTAAAGATAAAACAAAAAATAAATGTCATGCAAGGCTTTTTTTATTTGTCTAAGCAACTTGTTTTATTTGATTAGAAAACGCATTGAGCGTCGTTCACAAACTGCTTTCGGCGTTCGCAACAAAGGAGATAACAGAGGTTATCCATTGACTACATTTTTTAGTCATTCACAAACGACCTTGGTTATTCGCTGACAAATATGGACGTATAATACATATATTTTGAAGTGCTTTTTTTTTATATACTTTTGTAGTGGGTTCAACAATCAAAATAAAATGTATATGACAAAAAATTATTTATTAACCATACTTATTTCTTGGGTTTGTTTCGGTGTTATGGCTCAAGAACTAAACATTATTCGTGGCCATGTTTGCGACGAAGAAGGAGAACCTTTAGTTGGAGCCAACATATATATCTATGGTACTATTGAAGGTTGTATGTGTGACAGCATAGGGAACTTCACCTTTGAGACTACCATGAAAGGTACTGCTACATTAAAATGTTCTTATGTAGGCTATACAGATTGTATGGTGAAGATTAGCATCCCTACAAACAAAAATATAACCATAAAGATGAAACCTCAGTCCTTTACACTTGACAACGTGGATATCGTTGCCAGCAGTTTTAATTTTGGAATGACTGAAAAGGTGAAGTCAATCAAGCCACTTGACGTTGTAATGTCAGGCAATTCGTGCGGTGATATCATAGCTTCTCTTCACGCATTGCCGGGTGTTCAAACTGTCGGTGAAAATGGAAAGTTATATGTTCGCGGTGGTGAGAGCTCTGAAAGTCAGGTGTTCATCAATGGAATGCACGTTTTACAGCCTTATGATGCAGAACCCAACAATACAGTTACCAGAAGTAGATTCTCACCATTCTTATTTAAAGGCATTAACTTTTCACTTGGTGGATATGATAGTGAGTATGGACAGGCATTATCTTCAGTCTTACCAATGGAAACAACAGATGTACAAACACACGATAAATTTGGATTAAACTTTTCGCCATTGAGTATGGCTGCAGGTGGAACAAAAAGCTTTCGGGCCAGTTCGTTATCTTTTAATGCTGAATATATGGATTTGAAATTATACGATAAACTCTTTCCTGACAAATATGATTGGACCACACCTTTCAGGAAGATTTCAGGTGAAGCACAATACAAAGTTGAACCATCGTCATCGTGTAACATTAAGACTTATGTCGGATTTGACCACACAGAATTCAGCTATAACATACCATTTTCTGACTTCAACATCTATGAACGTAGGCTCGGAATGCACGAAAACAACTTGTATATCAATAGTGTCTATCGACAAAATTTCAGTCATGGTTGGAGTCTTTTTACTGGAGTAGCAGGGTCTTGGATTCGAAAGGTGATTCAAGGTGCAATAATTGCCCATGATGAATATGTAGACAGAAAGTTAGAAACACATCTTAAAGCTCGTCTTTCCAAGACCTTCTCAGACAGATACAGATTGGCTTTTGGTGCTGAAAACTATATACGTTCGTATAAAAAAAGTTCAAACAGCATGAACATAAGTAACGTATTAGGGATGGATTATAATTCGTTTGGGACATTTGTCGACAATCAACTGAAGATTAGTTCTACCTTCTTCCTCAAAGCTTCGTTGAGAATGGAAAACAAAGTAGGCGGAAACGGAGTATTCTTTATGCCAAGAGCCTCTCTCAGTTACATTCCCAACAAGCAACTACAGATGTCGTTGCTCTACGGACGTTATAGCCAAGTGATTGGCGATGACTACAATCTGTATGGCAATTATACGAAAGCGCAAAGCTTTTCAAACCATTATGTGATGAGTTTTCAATATAAATTTCCTAAAACAACCATTCGACTGGAATCTTATCTGAAACAATATACCCAGCTTCCTCTATTGGAAAATCAAAAGATCACATTAAAAGGAAGGGGAAAGAGTTGTGGAATAGACTTCTTCTTAGAGGATGGTTCAATATCGAATAATCTCACAACGACCTTAGCTTATTCGTATAATCACTCTCGACGCCGTTATATGGAATATGTGGATGAAGTACAACCACAATATGCTACAGCCCACAACCTGTCGATTTCTCTGAAATATAGTATTCCACAAATCAAGTGTATATTTGGACTTTCAGAGAATATTGCAAGCGGAAGGCCCTATACGAACCCTACCAAACCAGGCAAACTGCAATGCTTAACGAAGCCTTATGTCAGCACAGGTGTCAATGTTAGCTATTTAGCCAGCCCCAATGTGATTATCTATGCATCAGTAACAAATCTGTTTAACAGACATAATATCTTTAATTATACCTACGTAACAAATCCCCATCTCTCGGGTGGATATCTCAGAAAGCCTGTAGAATCATCGCGTGATAGATTCTTTTATGTGGGAATATTCATTTCATTAAAAAAATCACATGCCTATGAAATCTCTAATTTTTAAATTATTGTTAGTCGCAATTTTTAATCTGTTGTGCATTAATTCTCATGCAGTAAGGCCGCGTTATTACCTGACGATAGATGTCAATAACATCTTAATTCTAAAGGGTAAGATGTATATCGGTATATATAATAATGAGAAAGACTTCAAGAATAAGAAATATTACACGGGAATGGTTACTAATGTGAAAAGTAAAACCATAAGAATCGTGTTCAGACTGCCTAAAGGGACATACTCGGTGCAGATGTTTCAAGACACAAACGATGACGAAACGATGAACAGTCTTTTTGGAGTTCCCTTAGAGCCTTATGGAGTTTCGCGTAACGCCAAGGGCTTTCCATCATTTTCAAACACTCGTTTTAAATTGGATAAGAATAAGAAAATAAATATCAAACTTAAAAATTAGAAACATGAAAAGATTATTTATTTGGGGTATGTTTGCCCTTTGTATGCCACAAGCTTATGCTGCAGAATGTATTTCTTCAAGAGAAGTCATCGCTGCAGACAGTTTAGTTGCAAGTTCGTTAAGCAAACTCAATGGCCAAATTTCAATCGATTTGCTGATAAAAGTAAGGGGAGAGATGGCACGCATTAGTGACGTGTATCCAAACAATTGGATTCCTTATTATTATCAAGCCTGGCTTGGCATTCAGACATGTCTGTTCACAAGAAACAACAAGAATGACATGATGGAAGATTGTTTCAAACAAATAGAAAAGGCAGAGAAACTGAAAGAGGTAGACTTGTCTGAGATATATACGCTGAAAGCGTATTATTATTATGTGCTGATTGCGCTTAACTCAAAAGTCAATGGCCCGAAGTATTATAGCAATGTGTTCAGAAATTGTGAGAAAGCGCTTGAAATCAATGCCAAAAACCCACGTGCATTAGCTATCCAGTATGTTTTTAAGATGCAGATGGGCAATTTCCTTCATGCGAAAACTGATAACCAACAGCAAGAGCAAGAACGCATCATGACGCTATTTAATGAGGAAAACAAAAACACCATTCTACCTCGATGGGGAAAGGAACTACTTTCATATATCAACCGAAATTCATGAAATTATGTCGTTTTTAAGAATAAAGAATATAAAGGTTGCGGGCATATCGGCGTGTGTACCCGAAACCGTTGTTAGAAATACAAACAGCGTTGTAAATAACGTTCATTATGATGCGGAGTCTTTTGTAAAGAGCACCGGTGTCGCACAAAGGCACATGTCAGAGGAACTTACAACGTCTGATCTATGCTATAAAGCAACAAACAAGTTGTTGGATGATTTGGGATGGGAACGTGAAAGCATTGATGTGATGCTATTCGTTTCACAATCACAGGATTTCATCCTCCCTGCAACATCATGTATTCTCCAAGATCGCTTGAAACTAAGTAAAAATTGTTTCTGCGAAGATATATCCTTAGGATGTTCTGGTTGGACCTATGGCATGGCAACACTCGCCTCACTAATGTCTTCGGGAGAAATGAAAAGAGGACTTCTACTTGCGGGGGATGCTAAGAAACATTATCCGGCTGACGACCCGCTTTTTGGGTATGCAGGCACTGCCACGGCAATAGAATATATAGAAGGTGAAAGGGGCTTTTATTTCAATTTTGGCACTGATGGCAGTGGTTATGCAGATATCATTGTTCCAGAAGGAGGAAGTAGGAATCCTTTGTCGCCTGACTCTTTTAGAAAGGAAACTGTGGATGGAAAGGAATATTCACGACTTGAAACAAGGATGAAAGGGATGAATGTCTTTCTTTTCGCCACAAGCAAAGTACCACTTTCCGTAAAACATTTATATGAACACTATAAATTAGACTTAAATTCCATAGATTATCTTGTGCTTCATCAGTCTAATTTGAAAATATTGAACCTCATTCAAAGGATTCTTAAACTGCCAAAAGAGAAAGTTCCAACATGTCTTGATGAATTTGGGAATACCTCGTCGGCCTCTATTCCCATAACAATTGTATCACGATTATCTGAAAAATTAAATGGAAACAAGAAGGATATTACATGTTGTGGCTATGGAGTTGGATTATCTTGGGCAACATTAAACATGCAGGTTTCGAACATCAAAATTCCTAAAGTTATTTTTATGGCAAATGAGGAAAAGGATATGAATCATCTTGCATAAAGGAAAATAAATTGTACCTTTACAGCAAATCTAAACCATATACCATTGAATATGAATACAACAAAGAGAAACAAATCCATAAAGATAGAGGCCTACTTACCCCTTTTCATTTTCTATCTCGTTGCTGTTGCTTGCAGAATTGTCTCCGTTTGCATATTACCCACAATAGTTGAAGGGAGTAAACACACGATATGGTTACAACTTTGCGAAGGTATTGGCCCAGCCTTGGGTGCAGTTATCGTGACCTGTTGTTTCAAAAGGAAATGGACTTGCACCATCGCTGGGAAATCATGGCGACGCAGTGTCTTTTGTCTTACCTTTCCCATAGCCTTATTTCTCATTTTCGATAGAGCGAATGGACTGAAAACAACATTGTTATTTTTGGGCTGCACACTTTATGCCTTCTTTGAAGAAGTGGGCTGGCGTGGCTATCTGACAGGTGAATTCTCAAAGTTGAATCAATTAAAACGAGTCATAATTATCACCACATTCTGGTTCATTTGGCATATCAATTTCCCATTAGGTATGCATGGACTCATCTTCTTTGCTATTCTTTTATTGGCTTCATGGGGCTTAGACCAAGTGGCACACGACACACACGCACTCATCTTATGTGCCTGCCTACATGGCATTTTCAATCTTTTCAAACACAACAATGGAATACTCAATAATTATCTCACGATCTCTCTCCTCCTCCTTTCTATCGCCTCATGGTTCATCGTTTGGTACTATCCATGCAACAAAAAGTCTTCTACCAAATAAATGGATGCCATTATAAAGCAAGAAATATTATAGGTAATCAGAGATAAACAGCAACATACAGACCAACTTCTCACAAATGTTTCTGCGTACGGCGAAAGCTCCAAACCATTTGGGAAACGACTTTCGCAATGCGCGGAAACATCAAACCATTCGGGAAATAACTTTCGCCATGCGCGGAAACTCCAAACCTTTCGGGAAACGACTTTCGCCATGCGCGGAAACGCCAAACCTTTAGGAAAACGACTTTCGCCATGCGCGGAAACGCCAAACCATTCGGGAAGTGACTTTCGCCACACGCGGAAATGCCAAACTATTCGGGAAACGACTTTCGCAATGCGCGGAAACTCCAAACCTTTCGGAAAACGACTTTCGCAATGCGCGGAAATGCCAAACCTTTCGGGGAGTGACTTTCGCAATGCGCGGAAATGCCAAACCTTTCGGGAAACGACTTTCGCAATGCGCGGATACTCCAAACCTTTCGGGAAACGAGTTACGCCATGTGCGGAAACGTCAAACCTTTTAGGAAACGAGTTACGCGAGGCCCACAAGTCATTTTATTTTTCCTAAAATAGACGAAAGCAATAATAACTCAAAGCCTCTTATGGAACACATCCCATAAGAGGCTATAAGAATTAACAAATCAAGAATTTAAACAGACTTCTTAGTCTTACCTATCTGCTACAGGGCGAATATTGTAGCCGAAAGATATAGCTTGATTCCGTGTCGTTGCCCCTCCGTAGTGCGCACTAAAATAATAATTTTCACCTACTTTTCACAGGCATGGCAGTCCAATAGGCTATACCATTATAAACAGGAAAGGCCACTCAGCTTTGCCCCCTGCACCAGGACTTTACAAGGGTCAATCATTTTATGACCAAAGTGAGCAAATACTGTTTGCCCAAAGGGGTCAAAGTAGAGTGGCTTTTCCATATACCCATTGTCAATACCCTTGTATGGGTGTTCACTGATACCCTTATATGACTAATATCACGAGGCTTTATATTACCTTTTAATTGGGGTGGTATAAAGGTCTTCATCTATTTTTCTTCCCATCTCATCAAATAGTGAGTATATCCTCTTTAACTCTGATATAAGCATTTGCTCGAACGTTTCCCATTGGAATAGGGAGGTTGCATCGTCTCTATCACAATAGTGCACGGTGCTTGTTCTTTTATCTATATAAAGATAAGAACCGTCCCAGTCATAACCGCCTATAAAGAAATGGTCATCTGCGGCATTTCGAGGTCTTTCCCGAATGTTTGCCGTAATAATCGAAAACGGTTGGCGGCTTTCATCAGTGCTTCTTTTATAGTTTCTTCTTAACCCGTCTAAACAAAAGGTTCCAACCAATATGTCTAACCCATTGCTTACATCTAACAAGAATTTTTTATAATCGATGGGAATTTCCATGTCCAATTCTTTCTCCAATGCTTGGACGTCGTTCTTACTTAGCGGAGGATACAGGGTGTTTAGCCAAGCCTCTGGGGCTATATGGGGCGCTTTTCCTATAAGGATTGCACCGGTGGATTGGAATTCTTCAATACCCTGGTTCTGAAATCTATAAATTAAATCCCTATATGTTTTATTCATATTCTATTTTTCTATATACGTTATACTATTTATGGTAAAGGCTCATCATTAAAAATGAAGAATTTGACAATAGTTGATTTTCTTCCCACTTGATGGATTCCTGTAATTACCATTATGCCTACTAAGATGTTCTCCACCTTTCTTCACAAATTCAATATTTGACGGATCACCAGCATCTTCTGGATGTCCTTTTACACTATTAATGTGATGTCTGTACGTTGTCAAACAAAAGTGTACAACTGCAAATGTAGTTATTAATGCTGATACTTCTTTCTTTTTTTTCTCAGAAATTCTTTTGTTGATTGAATTTTGCTTTATAGCGTAGCGTCAAAACCTTTTAAAACTGATTTGCGGGAGGCCCGCAAGCAACAAACTATTCGGGAAAAGACTTTCGCCGAGCGCGGAAATAACAAACCATTCGGGAAACGATTTTCGCCATGCGCGGAAATAACAAACCATTCAGGAAACGACTTTCGCCAAGCGCGGAAATGCCAAACCATTCGGGAAACGACTTTCGCCATGCGCGGAAATGCCA
>ERZ773254.272-NODE-272-length-32397-cov-13.938439_pt1 | contig 32397 bp, 36 predicted proteins | sample MGYA00580516_ERZ773254 | MGnify/ENA primary metagenome ERZ773254 (study PRJEB29015, sample SAMEA2738158) | human oral metagenome | biome: human oral; feature: human-associated habitat; material: saliva | place: China | collected 2192 ...
TAAAAATAATTAGAATCAATGCTTCATCATTGAATATTCTATACACTAAAGATGGGAAAATATGGACTGCTAACGGAAAGAGATAGTAGAGAAAAAACATAATAGTAAGAGGGTGTGTCAAAATTGATACATCCTCTTTTTTACTCTTCCTTTACCTTGTCTACCACACAATTCATTATTTACTGTAGCTATGCTGCTAATTTCATATAAAATGATTTATTGGGCTTTAAATAGCCTATATAAACTTGTATAGAGCAGCTGAAGGTTACTAAAAGTACCTCCATTACGCCTGTATTGATAGCATAAGAATGTGAATGATATAAGCCTCTCAGATTAATATTTGTGGGACTTTCTTTTATCATCTCTTTTAAATCGTTTCCGCGCCACGAGGAAGCATGAAAATTTGCTTTTTGGTGTTTCTGCGCCACGCGGAAGCATGAAAAATTACTTTTTGGTGTTTCTGCGCCGCGCGGGAGTATGAAAATTTGCTTTTTGGTGTTTCTGCGCCGCGCGGGAGTATGAAAATTTGCTTTTTGGTGTTTCCGCGCCACGCGGAAGCATGAAAATTTGCTTTTTGGTGTTTCCGCGCCACGCGGAAGCATGGAAATTTGCTTTTTGGTGTTTCCGCGCCACGCGGAAGCATGAAAAATTGCTTTTTGGCGTTTTCGCGCCGCGCGGAAGGTTGAAAATTTGCTTTTTGGTGTTAGATACTTTGTATCTGCGATGAAAAATTACTTTTTGGTGTTAGATACGTTGTATCTGCGATGAAAATTTGCTTTTTGGTGTTAGATACGTTGTATCTAATCATAAAATGCCCTTTGTGAACTTGTGGTACTCCTTAGCGGCATGAAAAACTTTGTTTTAAATTCTTTTTTCTCCCGATATAACATTACCTTTGTGATGGTTAATCGGTGGATAGCTACTGATTTTTAAGTTTCAAAGTTTCTTAGTTAAAAAGATATCACGATGAGAAAAGCTTTTGTTCACTTTCTATGGGGGACATTGATTATATTGGTGTGCGGAGCAGCGCTTGCCTTTACAGCCATTTGGAATGGTTGGATTGGTTATATGCCTCCTGTAGAAGATTTGCAAAATCCTATTAATCGGTTTGCATCACAGGTTTATTCTTCGGATGGAAGGGTGATTGGTACATACAACCTCAATAAAGAAAACAGAATTATCATTCCTTATAGCCGCATCTCAAAACATTTGGTTGATGCTTTGGTGGCAACAGAAGATGAACGCTTTTATGAGCATAGCGGAATTGATTTTATTGCTTTGGGGCGTGCCATTGTCAAGAGAGGAATGCTGGGCCAGGCTTCAGCAGGTGGCGGTTCGACCATCACTCAGCAGCTTGCGAAACAATTGTATTCTGCACAGGTGCACAATACGTTGGAACGAATGTTACAGAAGCCCATAGAGTGGGTGATAGCTGTGAAACTTGAACGTAATTATACAAAGGAAGAGATTATCGCTTTGTATTTGAATTATTTTGATTTCTTGCATAATGCGGTAGGTATTAAGACGGCAGCAAATACTTATTTTAATAAGGAAGCCAAGGATTTGGATGTTGATGAGTCGGCTATGCTTATAGGTCTTTGTAAGAATCCGTCACTTTTTAATCCTGTGAGATTCCCAGAGCGCGCGCGTAATCGTCGGAATGTCGTTTTAGGTCAGATGTTGAAAGCTGGTTATTTGTCAAGGTCACAATATGATGAGTATTGTGCTAAGCCAATTGCTTTGAACTTCCGCCGAATTGATCATAAGGATGGAGAGGCAACATATTTCAGAGAGTTCCTTCGTCAGTATATGATGGCCGAAAAACCTGATAGGTCGAACTATCCATCTTGGAATAAGGTGCAATATACTTTGGACTCGATAGCCTGGGTTAGTGACCCCTTGTATGGTTGGTGTAACAAGAATTTCAAGAAAGATGGTACGCCTTATAATATTTACACCGATGGTTTGAAGATTACAACGACAATCGACAGCCACATGCAACAATTTGCAGAAGAATCGGTATATGGTCATGTGACGAAATTCTTGCAGCCAGCCTTTAATAAGGCTAATCGAAGTAAGAAGAATGCTCCGTTTACATCTTCGTTGACTTTGGCTCAGTTGCGTTCGATTTTGAATCGAAATATGTATCAGAGTGAGCGCTATCGTAATATGAAAGCTCAAGGTGCAAGTGAGCAAGAGATTCGCGCTGCCTTTCATCGTCCGGTTGAGATGACCATTTTTACTTATCATGGTGACATCGACACGGTGATGACGCCAATGGACTCAATCAAATACTATAAGAGTTTCTTGCGCGCCGGCTTTATGAGCATGGACCCCAAAACGGGTGCAGTGAAAGCCTATGTGGGAGGTTTGGATTACACACATTTCATGTATGATATGGTTACGGGAGGTCGCCGACAGGTTGGTTCTACGATTAAACCATTCTTGTATGCACTTGCCATGGAAAATGGTTTTTCTCCATGTGACATGGCGCCTAATGTACAAAAAACCTATATGGTAGCAGGCAGACCATGGACTCCGCGAAATGGTTCGCATGCACGCTATGGGCAGATGGTGACGCTTCAGTGGGGCTTGGCAAATAGTAATAACTGGATTTCAGCCTATTTGATGAGCAAGTTGAACCCACAGCAGTTTGTATCAACACTTCATGAATTTGGCATCAACAATCCAGACATTCATCCTTCAATGTCACTTTGTCTCGGTCCGTGCGACGTGAGTGTAGCTGAGATGGTAAGTGCCTATTCTGCATTTGCCAATCATGGAATACGAACGGCACCAATGTTTGTTAGTAAGATAGAGGATAACGAAGGAAATGTGATTGCAACATTCCAGCCGCGTATGAATGAAGTGATTAGTGCCGAGAGTGCCAACAAGATGCTGGTCTTGTTACAAGGCGTTGTTGATGGTGGAACAGCAAGTCGACTCCGCTATAAATATCACATGGAAGGACAAATCTGTGGTAAGACAGGTACAACGAATAATAACAGTGATGCTTGGTTCATAGGTTTTACTCCTCAATTGGTTACTGGTATTTGGGTAGGCGGAGAAGATCGCGATATCCATTTCGATAACATGTCAATGGGGCAGGGTGCGACGATGGCATTGCCGATTTGGGCATATTATATGAAGAAGATTTATCGTGATTCTTCATTGGGTTATAGCAGTAAAGCTACGTTTGGGTTGCCAGAAGGCTTTAATCCTTGCGGGAAACAAGATAAAGAAGATGATGATTTCCAAATTGATGATATTTATGAATAGATGTCTCGCCTTGGCTTTGATGTGGATGATTTCAACGGGAATCGCAGTGGCGCAGAATTCAAATGCAATGCGTGATAGCCTAAAAGCAGCATCCGATTCGTTGGCTTTTCATCCGGAAAGTGTTGCATTGCGACTGCAAAAGGCTTCATGGAACGTTCGTCTGCATGAATGGGAGTATGCTAAAGAGGAATATGATAGAGTATTGGCGAAGGATGAAAATAATCCAACAGCGCTTTACTTTCGTGCGTATGTGAATGAGAAATTGTCGCGATATAACTTTGCAAGACAAGATTATGAGCACCTATTATATATAGTGCCTGGTAATTTTGAAGCGCAATTGGGGCTGGCGTTACTAAATGAAAAGGATAAACATTATACAGAGGCATTCGATGGTATAAATCGTTTAATCAATCAATATCCAGATAGTGCTGTGGCTTATGCCGCAAGAGCCAACATGGAGCGAGAACGAAAGATGTATAGTTTGGCTGAGTTTGACTATTCAGAAGCTATAAAGCGATGCCCTAAAGAACAAGATTATCTTCTTTCACGGGCATTCGTTAGAATACAATTAAAGAAAAAAGAAGAAGCTTTAGAAGATTTACGAAGTCTTGAAAAGCTTGGAGTTTCAAGAGTGGCTTTGAAAGAGTTCTATGATAAAGTAAAATAATAATCCGATTGGAGTAATGATAAATATAATATTAAAGATATGAAGATAATCCATCCATCCTATGAAATATGGGCTCAAGAAAAGGGACTTAATGGCGTTTATAAGCAAATAGAACGAGCCGGAAGAGTTTGTTACAAGAGTGAGAAGAATGCCTCTGAAGATTCTGCAAAACCATTTGTTGAAAAGATGATAGCATCCGATCATACGGCGATGCTTGAACATGGTACGGTATATTTGAAATCAGATTCGGAGTCGCTCATTAATCGCTATGCTAACAATCGATTTTCGCATGTGAATCTGAAAGATGGAGTGGCATATATAACTACTAATCTGAGAGTGCTCGCTGAAAACAAATGGTTGGATGATTTGCAGTTTGTGTGCGACCCTCTTCCCCTACATGAGCTTCGTATTACTGTTCATTTCACCACTCAAGTTGGTGTTACGCGTGAGTTTAACAGGCATCGTGCCAACTCTATGGCTGAGCAATCAACACGCTATTGCAATTATAGCAAAGAAAAGTTTGGTGGAGAGATTGCGGTGAATCTTCCTGACTGGGTAATGAAAGAGAGTGATTTTAGTGAAAAGGAAGACGCTGTTAATGCTGAATCTCTAACGAAATATTGTGCAGACATTATTGATTCAAAGACCCAAGAGCAGTGGAGTGCGTTTGATTTGTGGCTTTTTGCTAACCTTGCCTGTGAATTTTCATATATGAATTTGATTTCAAAGGGAAAGAAACCTCAAGAAGCTCGTGTTGTATTGCCATTAGATACGAATACAGAATTAGTACATACCGCGTTAGTAAGCGATTGGAAACATTTCTTTGATTTGCGTGCTTTAGGTACGACGGGAGCCCCTCATCCTGATGCAAAGGCAATTGCCTTACCACTCTTTGAGGAGTTTAAGCGTCTAAAACTATTGTAATTACGCGGTCATTTGCATCAAAACATCTCTCGTTTAGATAGCTTTTATAAAGCATTTATATAGGAATGAGTTTCCTAAATGGCTTTGTTGAGTAGATATTAGATAATGATAGATAAAGAAAAATGGAGAAAGTGTTGGCTTTCTCCATTTCTTTTCATTACTTATTTGAAATAGTAAAGGAAGGTAGCTTCGCCTTCAAGGGCAGGCTTTTTCTCGTTTTCTATTTCAATTTTGAATCCGATTTGTACTTTGCAGATTCCTCTTAGGTTTTCAATTTGATTGAGCGTTGTTGATAATCTGACACTATTCCCTGTGAGAACAGGTTTACCAAAGCGCATTTTATCCATGCCGTAGTTGACCATCATCTTGAGATTGTTTACCTCTATAATCTGATTCCACATATAGGGAAGCAATGACAGAGTCAAATAACCATGTGCAATAGTACTCTTATATGGGCTTTCTTTCTTTGCACGTTCTTCATCAACATGAATCCATTGATGGTCTAATGTTGCATCAGCAAAGTCATTAATACGTTTCTGATCAACTTTAAGCCATTCTGAAACGCCTAAATGTTGGCCTAAATGTGATGCAAACTCTTCGTATGAATTAATTATTAACTTACTCATCTTAATCTTTGTCAAGTCCTAAACTCTTTTTTATTGCGTTGATTTTCTCCATTCCTTGCAGTTCAAGGGCAGCATATTCAGAAGCCTTCTTGATGTCACCTTTCACTTCAAGATAGAACTTAATTTTCGGTTCTGTGCCTGAAGGTCTTACACTAACTTTAGTTCCGTCGTTGCAGAACCATTGCAGAACATTACTTGTTGCAGGCATGTCGAGCTTTGTCTTCGAACCATCTTCATGAGTTGTTTCAAGTGTTTGATAGTCTTTCCACAATACAACTTTACTACCACCAAGGTCTTTAGGAGGATTATTTCTGAAGTTTGTCATCATCTGTTTAATCTCTTCTGCCCCTGTCTTTCCTGGTCGAACAACGTTTACAGTGAACTCTTTTGAGAATCCATATTCCAGATATATATCCATGAGGACATCGTAGAGGGTCTTTCCTTTATCTTTTGCCCAAGCGCAAATCTCTGCCAAAAGGCTAATAGCTGAAACGGAGTCTTTATCTCGAACAAAATCTTCTGCAAGGAAACCATAGCTTTCTTCGCCTCCACCAATATATTTCTGCTTTCCTTCAGAAAGTCGAATTTCACGTGCAATCCACTTGAATCCTGTGTAGCAGTCACGCATTTCTATTCCTGCTTTGTCGGCAACCTTTTTAATAACTTCGGTTGTAACGATGGTCTTAACGATGAAATCAGTTGGTTTTAGCAAACCTTTCGCCTGACGATTTGTAATGATATAATAAAGGAAAATCAAACAAGTTTGGTTACCATTAATCAATACCCATTCGCCCTTGTCATTCTTACAAGCCATTCCTACACGATCTGCGTCTGGGTCAGATGCCATTACAATATCTGCATCCAAAGCCTTTGCGTCACGTATCGCCAAAGCTAATGCTTCGCCGTTTTCTGGGTTTGGACTAACAACGGTTGGGAAATCACCACTTCTTTGCATTTGTTCTTTGACGCAATGTACATTGTCAAATCCCCATAGTTTGAGGCTTTGTGGGATTGCCATCATACCAGTTCCATGCAAAGGTGTATAGACAATTTTCAAGTCATGATGACGTTTGATGACTTCAGGATCTATACTTAGTGTGTGGATTTCTTTCAAATAAGGTTCATCAATGTCTTTTCCAATGCTCTGAATCAATGAAGGATTGCCTTTAAATTTTACGTCTTCAACCTTTACTTTGTTAACTTCGTCAATGATACCTGTGTCATGAGGCGCAAGTACTTGTGCTCCATCTTCCCAATAAGCCTTATAACCATTATACTCTTTTGGGTTGTGGCTGGCGGTGATATTTACGCCGGCTTGACAATGTAAGTGTCGAATGGCATAAGAACATTCAGGAGTTGGGCGCATGTCATCAAACAAATAAGCTTTTATTCCATTAGCAGAAAAGATGTTAGCAACCGTCTCTGCAAACTTCCGACTGTTGTTTCTGCAGTCATGACAAATAACAACTGCTATGTCTTTCTTACCTTCGAAGTTCTTCTTTAGATAGTTAGCGAAGCCCTGAGTTGCCATTCCAACCGTGTAGATATTCATGCGGTTAGAACCTGCTCCCATTATACCGCGGAGACCACCTGTACCAAATTCAAGATCTTTATAAAAGCTTTCAACCAATTCTGTTTTGTCTTCTGCCTTTAATTTTGCTTCAACTTCTTTTCTGGTCTCTTCGTCGAAGGCCGGTGATAACCATTGTTTGGCTTTTGCTTCACACTGTGAAATTAGTTCTGTGTTATTTGCCATAGTCTTAAAGTATGAATTATTTTATAAATTGTTCTCACGCAAAGTTACACATTTTCAATTAAAAAACATCGATTAATATATAATTTTTTTGTAACTTAGCGACCTAAAAGCTATAACATTATGTATTTCACTGGTATAATAATTGCAATTTCTACATTCTTGATAATAGGCTTGTTTCATCCTATTGTCATTAAAACAGAATATTATTTTGGTACAAAACCATGGATTCTATTCCTTATTTTGGGCATCGTTTGTGTGCTTTGTTCAATGTGTATCTCACATATTATTTGGTCATCTATATTCGGTGTGCTCGGTGCTTCATTCCTTTGGTCGATTGGTGAACTTTTTGAGCAAAAGAAAAGAGTTGAAAAGGGTTGGTTTCCTCGCAGAGAAAAGAATAAGGTTAAATGAAAACACTTCTTATTTTAGTGGGGAAAACCATTAATAAACATTTTATTGCAGGCATCAACGATTATCGAGAACGCATCGAACATTACATGCCTTTTGATATCATGGTTATCCCTGAGTTGAAGAATACGAAGAAACTCAGCAATGAACAACAAAAGGAACGCGAGGGAGAGTTAATCTTGTCATGCCTTAAACCTGCAGACACGGTTGTACTGCTTGATGAGCATGGTAAAGAGTTTCGCTCTATTGAATTTGCTGAATGGTTACAAAAAGAACAGCATACTGCCCGCCGTCTTGTTTTCGTAATAGGTGGTCCGTATGGATTTTCAGCAGCAATGTATCAACGGGCAAATGAAAAACTCTCATTGTCACGCATGACATTTATCCACCAAATGGTTCGTCTCATCTTCACAGAACAACTTTATCGTGCATGTACTATCATCAAAGGTGAACCTTATCACCATGAATAGCTTTTTCGAACGCTATTGTTCTTTCGATAAAGAGGGTAGTGAGTTAATGTGCATTGAATAGTGCCCTGCCTGAAAACTCATGCGCATGACACGCGGAACTTCAACCTTTTGCGTTAGCGCTAAGGCCACATGTCCCATAGTTTGGCGCAGGTTCAGTTCTACACATGGATGTATATATCCATTGTTAAGAATCATCATGTCAACTCCAAAGGGGCCAGTATAGATATCTTTGAAGGCAGAAGACATGATGTTTTTAATGATATCACGGATATTTTTCAAGCATGTTGTCAAGACATATCTTGATAATATTTTCTCTTTTTGAATCTCATCTGTCAACACATTACCGGTATACGCACCATTTGTTGTGTTGAATACTGATAAGCCAAGATAGTCAATAGTCCCATCTTTGTGTGCATAAAACTCCATTCCAAAGTCACATACCTTACTATAATATGGCTCTGCTGTGATATATTTCTGTTTGTCTATCACATTCTTAATCCATCCTTTGAGATGGGTTGAAATGCCTTCGTGATTCATGTCAACAAATCTCAGTCCACGACCACTACTGCTCCATGGGGCCTTTAATACGTATTGATAGGCTAAACCATTTTCTTCCGGTTGCAAATATTGTGTTAATGAAGTGTAGTTATCAAAGATTTCAACTTCACCTATTGTTTTGTCAACCGATGATGTCAAGCAGGGTAGGAGGTGTAGTGCACTCCAACCTCTTCCACTTATATTTCGAATACCTTCTAACTGCTTTTCTGACGGAAGAAAATCTTCAATTAATCCTTGTGTTTTATCAATTAATTGTTGGCGTAAAGCTAAATCCCATCCCCAAGGAATAAATTCAATATCTTCTTTAATATGATTCGCTAAGTCATTGAAACCAATAAAGTTAACGTGTGAAGTATATTGCTTAAGATAGGTAGGTACTTTCACATGATTCTTATCTTCCACAAGGATATAGCTTTCTTCTGTAGCCCATAAAGCTGGAAGAAAAGCCAAGTCGGTTTGTAATTGGCGTGCAGCATGAGGCAGTGTGACATATTTCTGATGTGCTGCTAATGCTATATCATGACCAGGATTGAATAGATAAACTTTCATTTTAGTCTGATAACTTAAAATCCTTCGGGAAGTTTCATCACAACTTTATCATCTACCCATGTGCCATTTCTTTTCTCTGCCATCATTTTTCTGTATTTATCTTCATGATGTTTAGCTTTTTCTGCTGCAGCTTGGGCATAAGGATTAGTTTCAAATTCTTCGGGATAGATGCGTAGAGTATTAGCTTTTTTGACAAGATCTTTAACCACTTCACCTCCAATAATCAGTCCAGCTGCAGCAGGCACCCAGGCATTGCTTGCTGGAATGTCACGTCTGTCTGTACATTTTCGCATGTCTTTATCTGGACAAATGCAATGAAATCTACAACTGATATTTGGGTCATCAATCTGTTTGATGGGCTCTTCTTCGCTATAAACTACTTTCAAGCGCGGAATATTCAACTTGCGTAGTTTCTTTCTTATTACCTTTGCAAGCGGATCCATCTTTGTTTTATTGATGTCAGCAACCTTAAATGATGTTGCATCTAACTTGTTTGCAGCTCCCATACAAGAGATTATTGGGATATGTAGTCGGTGACATCGCTTAATAAGTTCAAGTTTTGCACTAACCGTATCAATGCAATCTACAACATAATCAAACTGTTTTAGATCGATTGCATCGGCATTCTCGGGGAGGTAAAACATCTGATATTTATGTACGATACAATGACGATTGATGTCGTGTATGCGTTCTTCTGCAACGTCAACTTTATGTTTTCCTACAGTGGATAGTAGTGCATAAAGTTGTCTATTGACATTGGTTAGACAGACACGATCATCATCAAAGATGTCGAGTTCACCAACACCGCTACGTGCCAACACTTCGGTTACGTAACTACCGACTCCACCTATACCGAAAACGGCAACGCGCGCACCAGACAAAGTGTCCATGGCTGGCTTACCAATCAGTAATTGTGTGCGTGAAAATTGATTCTGCATAACAACTAATAACCTATTTTTTGGCTGCAAAGGTAAGGAAAAAGAAAGAAAAAGCAAAGTTAAAACAATATAAAGAATGGTGTATTTTAGTTTGCTAAGGCTATTAACCTTTTGCAGTCTTATTTGGTCTTCATGATATTAGATAAGTGGGGCAGTAGTTAGTACTATGGTTTTTTATATTATAAAATGATGCATATTCTGTCGTTGTTTGATTCATTTTGCAGTGTAAAATGATTCAAATAACTCACTGATTAGGCACATTTTGTTTTGACGATTCCCTTGTTTCTTGTTTTTCTTGAATTAGAATAGTCTAATAAACTTCATTTTCTTTATTTCTCAAATTTATTGGTTTCATTAAACGAACGTTATTATTCAAAAGATTTATTTACATGTATTTCTTCTATAAAGTTGGTTGTTATTTTTCATAGAAAGCACATTTATCAACTCTATTTCATTTGGTTTAATCATGTTAATAGGTTGTTTAGTGTTTCAATGTAAGTCTTTTTAATTTTCTGTATAAATCATAATAGAAAATGTTTTGATTATCTTTTTTGTTCCTATTTAGTTGAAATATAAAGCATTTTTTAAGAGATAAAAGCGAAAAAAAATTTGCATGGAATATAAAAAAACTGTATTTTTGCGAAGAGAAAGATTTTTAACACTTAATGAGGCAACTGAAAATCACAAAATCAATCACCAATCGTGAATGTGCTTCGCTTGATAAATATCTGCAAGAGATAGGTCATGAAGACCTTATTTCTGTTGAAGAAGAAGTAGAGTTGGCGCAGAAGATAAAGCGTGGTGACCGTCGTGCATTAGAGAAACTAACGCGCGCAAATCTTCGTTTTGTAGTTTCTGTTGCCAAACAATATCAGAATCAGGGACTGAGTTTGCCCGATTTAATCAATGAAGGCAATTTAGGATTGATAAAAGCAGCTGAGAAGTTTGACGAAACTCGAGGGTTTAAGTTTATTTCTTATGCTGTATGGTGGATTCGACAAAGCATTCTTCAGGCGATAGCCGAACAGAGTCGTATTGTTAGATTACCATTAAATCAAGTCGGTTCTGTTAACAAAATAAAGCGTGTTCTCAATAAGCTTGAGCAGGAGAATGAGCATTTTCCAACCATCGAAGAGATTGCTGCGAAGGTTGATATACCAGAAGAAAAGGTAGCAGATGCTATCAAATCGAATGGTAGACACGTGTCTGTGGATGCACCTTTTGCAGAGGGAGAAGAGAACAGCCTTTTAGATGTACTGCCAAATTCCAATGCACAAATGGCCGATAATGTACTTGTGCAGGAGTCTTTGCGTGATGAAATATCAAGTGCTCTAAAATCTTTAAATGAACGAGAACGTAATATTATTGAGGCATTCTTTGGAATTAATCAAGCAGAAATGACGCTTGAGGAGATTGGAGATAAGTTTGGTTTAACGCGAGAACGTGTGCGGCAGATTAAAGAGAAGGCTATACGCAGGTTACGAAATAACTCGAAGAATAAAAGTTTAAAAGCCTATCTTGGACAATAAACTATTTACTCTTGCGTTATTAATAATAAAATTAAAAGGTAAATGAGATTGAAAACATTATTTGTTGCAGTGTGTACTTTCTTTGTGTGCACCACTGCTTTTGCGGGAAATAGCAAGGTATATCTTTATGGTTTTGCCGCTTCATTCAATGATTCTACAGTTTATTTCACCGATATTCAAGAGGTAGATTCAGCTGTTATTGATAGAAGTGGGTTCTTGTATGGACGCGATAGTTACTCTTATCAGTTAAAGGATTATCTTGCATCAATAGGATTTGAACATGCCACATGCGTTACATTATGGGCTGCAACACGTGATGCCGTTGAAAAGAAATTCCAGAAATTGAGAGACAGATATGCTATTATTCCTGGTAAGAAGGTCTCAAAGAAACCAATCTATAACGTAAAATATCTCACAACGGATGAGTTTAAGTATCAACCTGTCATTCCAGATGAGAATCAGGTTGTGGCACCAGTGAAGAAAAGTAAACGGAAATAATTTTAGTTTTACTATCTTCCACCAACCTTTAAATTAATCTTTGACATCAGGTATTTCAGGCTATGAGTTATTATTTTGAAATTGCGGAGCATTTTATAAAGATTGAATATCACGATGAGAACATCTCACTTTTCAATCTTCTTCCTGCATTCCGGCCCTTTGTTTGTGATGCCGTAGAAGATAATAGACTTCTTTTTAGCTTGTGCGTGAATCCTGATTTAAGCGCTGTTGATAAGGAAAAGCGTCATCATATCCGCACATTCGATACAGGAAATGGGGATACTATAGTTGATAAATTACCTGATGGAGGTTATCAGTATGTAATCAAAGACATCAATAAAAAGTCATGTGCGTTAGTCATTACTGATAAGGCATTTCGCAATTGCAGTTGTGCTTTGAATGGAAATGTAAATATGCAGAGCTTTGGATTAAACAATGCATTGATGTTGATAATGGCGTTTGCTGGTAGTAATTGTCAAACAGTATTGATACATGCTTCACTTGTTCGCGAAAAAGATTATGGTTACGCATTCATTGCAAAGAGTGGAACAGGTAAAAGCACACAGGTGAGCCTTTGGTTGCGTTATATTGAGGGTTGTGATCTAATGAATGATGATAATCCTATCATAAGAATGATTGATGGAGTATCTTATATTTATGGAAGTCCATGGAGTGGAAAGACACCATGCTATCGCAAGGTGAAAGCTCGTTTGGGTGCTATCACGCGCATAGCTCGTGCTTCAGAGAATAGCATTGAACGTCTTCCTGTCGTAGCTTCCTTTGCTTCTGTCCTTCCTTCGTGCTCTTCCATGAGATGGGATAATGATATTTCTGATTCAATCTGTAATATTGTCGGTGAGATTATAGCATCGACTCCTGTATTTACGCTCCATTGTAAACCTAATCAAGAGGCTGCATTGTTATGTCATCAAACAATATCCATAAAGTAAGAAAGCTTTTTGCAAATAGTGTTTTGATTCCTGAAGTTATAAAAATGCTTGAGGAGGGACATTCGGTTACATTGCCATTACGTGGTTTTAGTATGCGTCCATTCTTAGAAGATGAACGGGATATGGCGTTGTTGACAAAGCCTGGTAAGGTTAAGATAGGTGACCCTGTCTTGGCCGAGATACGTCCTGGTGCTTATGTCTTGCATCGGATTGTTGCAATTAAGAATGATGATGTCACATTACGTGGTGATGGTAATTTAGGATATGAGTATTGTACACTTTCAGATATCAAAGCATCTGTAATAGGTTTCTATAGGAAAGGTAGTCACAAACTTGATCGAATAGAGGGATGGAAGTGGAGAACCTATTCTCATATTTGGCATGCATTGTCTCCATTTAGACGCTATCTTCTTGGATTCTATAGAAGAGTTTGGGTTCGGTTTTTAGGACCAATGTAATGATAGATTATTAATTTTATTGAGTATTGACTAATTATGAAAGCAAAACAAGGATTTAAACTTCGGAACATTTGCGGTGAATATATTATCGTTGCAGAAGGCGAATCGAATATCGATTTCAGTAACATTATCAGCATGAATGAAACTTCTGCTTATCTATGGGAGAATATTCAAGGGAAAGAATTCACGTGTGAAGACTTAGTAAAGTTGTTGACCGAAGAATATGAAGTGGATGAGAACACGGCACGAAAAGATGTTGATGTGCTTGTTGGTACGTGGAAGAATGCCGGTATTATTGATTAATTTGAAACTTTAATAAGATAAAAGAAACCCAAAAGTATTCCTACTTTTGGGTTTCTTTTATCTGTTCAAACAAGGTTTAGTATGCAAAAAGTGGGTAATCTTTCATTGTTTCATTCACCTTTTCTCTTACTCGTTTAATCACTTGTTCATCCTCAGGGTGATTTAATACCTCTTCAATCAACTCTGCAATTAGATGCATCATGTCTTCTTTTGCACCGCGAGTTGTCATTGCTGCCGTACCAAGTCGGATGCCTGATGTTTGGAAAGCACTGCGCGAATCAAATGGAACCATATTCTTATTAACTGTAATATCGGCCGCAACTAAAGCATTCTCTGCAACCTTTCCTGTCAGATCAGGGTATTTAGAACGGAGATCGACCAGCATTGAATGGTTATCAGTTCCCCCGCTTACAATGCTGAAATTACGTTGTATTAAGTCATTGGCCAAGGTTGCAGCATTCTTTTTCACTTGTAAAGCATATTCTTTCCATGAAGCCTGAAGGTTTTCTTCAAAGCCAACAGCCTTTGCTGCTATCACGTGTTCTAACGGACCTCCTTGCGTGCCAGGGAAGACGGCAGAATTGAGTAGGGTGCTCATCTTTTTGATCTCACCCTTCTTGGTTGTAAGCTTCCAAGGATTATCAAAGTCTTTTCCCATTAAGATGATCCCACCTCGTGGTCCTCTAAGGGTTTTATGCGTAGTGCTGGTGACGATATGTGCATATTTCAAAGGATTATCGAGCAAGCCAGCTGCAATCAATCCCGCTGGATGCGCCATGTCTATCATGAGTAAGGCTCCTATTTCATCAGCGATTTTTCGCATACGAGCATAATCCCATTCACGACTATAAGCCGAACCACCGCCGATGATTAATTTGGGTTTATGCTTGAGAGCGAGTTCTTCCATCTCGTCATAATCAACCCGTCCTGTCTCTTTATTAAGATTATATCCAATGGGATGATATAACAAACCAGATGTGTTGACATGGCTACCATGTGAAAGATGCCCACCATGATCAAGATTCAGTCCCAAGAAAGTATCGCCAGGTTTCAAAACAGCCAGTAGAACTGCTGCATTCGCCTGTGCTCCTGAATGGGGTTGAACATTCGCAAACTCTGCTCCAAAAAGTTTCTTCACTCTTTCGCAGGCAAGATCTTCTATTAAGTCAACCACCTGGCAGCCGCCATAATAACGCTTTCCAGGCAAGCCTTCTGCATATTTGTTTGTTAAACATGACCCCATGGCAGCCATGACTTCATCACTTACGAAGTTTTCTGATGCAATAAGCTCTATTCCTTTCTGCTGGCGTTGATGCTCTTTTGCAATTAAATCAAAGAGTTGCTGGTCTTTCTTCATTGTGGATTATATTTTAATGGACAATAATATATTCTGTTTATTTAAGCTAACTATGACTGCAGCCGTATCATTCCGAGATACATTAACAAAGTTTGATGTTATTGATATCTTGTTCTTTATCGCAATATCTGCATTTGAGGATTCCTTGTGCCTTGTCAATTACATTGAAAACCGTTTGCATCGGTTCGTTATTTGTAATACATTTGGGGTTGTTACATTTTACGATTCCTCGAAGCTCTTCTGGCAATTCAACAGTTTTTTTCTCGGCTACCTCATAATCTTTAATGATATTAAGCACGATTTTGGGGGCAACAACACTCAATCGACTGATTTCCTCTTGAGAAAAAAAGCGATTTGTTATCTTGATAATTCCTTTCTTTCCAATCTTCTTCGATGGGAGATTATAACCAATCGTAACAGGAGCTAAAGAGTTTTTTAGGCCTAACAAATCAACAACCTCATAGGTTTTCTCTGCAGGGATGTGGTCTATAACCGTTCCATTTTCAATTGCAGAAACTTGCATTTCCTTTTTTCCCATAATCTTAGAATTTAGATTTGATTATCGTGTTGTCGTTTTTAATATCTTCCAACGAGATTCCTAAGCAGTGACAGAAGATTGCTTCGCGTGCATAAAGTCCATTGCGCGCTTGTTGTATATAATATGCATGTGGGTCATCATCCACATCATAAGCAATTTCGTTAACTCTTGGAAGTGGATGCAATATGCGCATATTCGCTTTGGCGTGCTTCAGCATTTCTGCTTTTAGAATATAGACATTCTTGACATGTTCGTATTCCATTAAGTCTGAAAATCTTTCTTTCTGAACGCGTGTCATATATAATATGTCTGCTTCGGCAATGATTTCATCCGTAAATTCAGTATGTTCTTCATACTTGATTCCATTCTCCTTGCAATAGAGTTTATATTCTTGCGGCATGGCAAGTTCCTTTGGTGCAATGAAATGGAAGGTAGGATTGAAATGGCGCATGGCCATAATCAGCGAGTGAACTGTACGTCCATATTTAAGATCGCCCACCAGATAGATATTCAAATTGTCTAAAGTGCCTTGTGTTTGATAGATGGTGTAGAGATCAAGCAAACATTGTGAGGGATGCATGTGTGCACCATCTCCCGCATTGACAATTGGAACGGGGGCAACTTCAGACGCATATTGTGCAGCTCCTTCAATGTAGTGCCTCATGACAATGGTGTCTGCATAGTTGCTCACCATGAGAATGGTGTCTTTAAGTGTTTCTCCTTTTGAAACACTCGAAGCTTTTGCATCGCTAAAGCCAATCACCCTTGCACCGAGTCGGTTTGCTGCTGTTTCAAAACTAAGTCTTGTTCGAGTTGATGGTTCATAAAAAAGAGTGGCAATAACCTTTCCCTTTAATAATTCTCTGTCTGGATGTTGCTCGAACTCATGCGCCATTTGAATAAGATACATTAAATCATCCTTATTCAAATCGGCTATTGTTACAAAGTTATGCTTTTCCATCTGTAAAATTATTGATTTTCAGAATTCACCCTCAAAGTTAAACAATATTTCTGATTTTACTATTTGATTTGAAAGAAAAAATATGTTTTTCTCATTAATCTCGTCAACAAGGGATTGAAAACCTCTTTTATTGTTAGAAATTGACTTTCTAAAGCCTAAAAAAAGAGGATTTCTATTCTTCTGCTCGCGTCAGAAACACCAAATAAAACTTTTTCATGCTTCTGCACACGTCAGAAACACCAAATGAAACTTTTTCATGCTTCTGCACACGACAGAAACACCAAATGAAACTTTTTCGCGCTTCTGCACACGACAGAAACACCAAATGAAACTTTTTTGCGCTTCTGCACACGACAGAAACACCAAATGAAACTTTTTCGCGCTTCTGCACACGACAGAAACACCAAATGAAACTTTTTCATGCTTCTGCACACGACAGAAACACCAAATGGAACTTTTTCATGCTTCTGCTCACGACAGAAACACTAAATGAAACTTTTTCGCGCTTCTGCACACGTCAGAAACACTAAATGAAACTTTTTCGCGCTTCTGCACATGACAGAAAAACAAAAGAAAATGTATAATCACTTGCAATGTAACGATGTTATATCTATTTTTGCAAAATAAACGATAATAATAACCGATAAAGGAAGAATGGACAGAAATAGTAAGGATGGAAGACTAAAAGGTATGATTTGCTCTTTATGTGTCATATTAATAATATTTGGCTGTGCTGATAAACAGAATAGATATGGCATAAATTTTAACGACCAAAGGAGTATTATAAAGTTACCTCTATTGGATTCTTCTTGGATATATTCCCCCTCCTATACATCTGAGGGTGGGACTTGGGTTAATCCGCAAAAAAAAGACGGAGTACCTTGTTATTTTCAAAAGCGCAATTTAGTAAAGAACAATAGGATAATTTGGGAAAGTGATATCTATTTGGGAGGCAAAACTTACACGACGATAGATGGAAGTATACGAGAATCTTTGACTGTTACATACTATTTCGAAAAAAAGAAATGGGAATACGTCTATCATACAGCTAAAAGAAATTACAATAGTAGTAATAGTCCTTCTCAAATTAAAAATTTATATAATAGCGTTGATATCGTGCTATCAAAGTGTGAAGCGGACTCTATACTCTTCTCTTGGGATTTATGATTGAATTATGGATAAGGTTGTGTGATTTCAATTGTATCAAGGCTCCTCATCTAACTGACATGGTTTTAATCGTGTTAATCAGATGAGGAGCCTTTCTTCCGAGCCAAAGTTACATAATCTCAAAACGTCTTCCTGATTTTATAACTAATCTTTACACTCTCTGCTTTTAATAAAGAAGTTGGTTGAATACAGATTTATTAATTTGAAATGTTCTTTTCTATTCGTCAGACTTTGTAAATTCATGCTTCAGTGAGCTGTTTACTCATATTCATTGCTGCACGTCGGCCATCTCCCATAGCCAAGATTACAGTTGCACCACCACGAACAATGTCTCCTCCGGCATAGATTTCTTTACGGCTGGATTGCATCTGATCGTTCACTGCGATAGTATTCTTGCGCCCAAGAGTCAGTCCTTCGATGCTTTTGGGCACTAAAGGATTAGGAGAAACTCCAACAGCCACGATGACTTGGTCACATTCTATCGTAATTGTTTCACCTGTAGTTTCCGGTCGTCTTCGGCCACTTTGGTCTGGTTCGCCTAACTGCATGACATCAAGTACAGCAGCCTTAACAGCGCCGTTCTCATCCGTTAGATATTCTTTTGGATTGTGCAAGGTCAGGAATTTAATACCTTCTTCTTTTGCATGCTTCACCTCTTCTATACGCGCCGGCATTTCAGCCTCACTACGACGATAAACCAAGGTGACATCAGCGCCTAACCTCTTTGCTGTGCGGCAAGAGTCCATTGCAGTGTTTCCGCCTCCAACAACAAGCACCTTTTTCCCTAAATTAATGGGAGTGTCTGTGCTTGGATTGGCTGCATCCATGAGATTCACACGTGTGAGATATTCGTTACTCGACATGATATTGAGTGCATTCTCTCCTGGAATGTCCATGAAATTCGGCAGACCAGCACCCGAGCCTACAAAGATGCCTTGGAAACCTTCTGCCTTCAGTTCGTCGATGCTAATGGTTTTACCGATGATGACATCCGTTTGGAAGTGCACGCCAAGCTTTCGAAGATTGTCAATCTCAGCTTCTACAATTCTGTTGGGGAGTCTAAATTCAGGGATTCCATATTTTAAAACCCCACCAATCTCATGCAAAGCCTCAAACACATAAACTTCAAAACCATTTTTAATCATATCGCCGGCAAAACTAAGTCCAGAAGGTCCAGAGCCTACCACAGCCACCTTGATTCCATTCTTTGGTGCAAGTTCGGGCAAGACTGTTTGGCCACTTTCACGTTCAAAGTCTGCTGCAAAGCGCTCTAAATAGCCAATCGCAACAGGTTCGCTTTTCATTTTGTGATGAATACAGCGACTTTCGCACTGCTTTTCCTGAGGACAAACTCGGCCACAAACAGCGGGTAGGGCAGAGGTTTGTTTGAGCACACGTGCTGCTTCTAAGAAATTACCTTTCTCTATCTGCTTGATAAAGCCAGGAATGTTTATATTAACAGGACATCCTTCTACGCATGTTGGTTTCTTGCAGTCAAGACATCGTTGCGCTTCGCGAATAGCCATTTCGGCAGTAAGTCCTTGATTGACCTCTTCTAAACGAGTCGTTGCGCGATAAACAGGGTCAAGTTCAGGCATACTAACGCGTGGAATCTTAATGCGATCTTTAGCTTTTAAGTCTACAACTTGTGCCTCTTGATGATGTCGTTGGATAGGATTTACCGATTGATTCTTGGCAGTTGGTGCACCTTCATCTTTGCATACATGCGCCTGAAAGCGTGACATGTCTTCTTGTTCTACAGCTTTAAACGTGCTCATGCGCTTAAACATCTCGTCCCAATCAACTTCAGCACCATTGAATTCTGGTCCATCAATACATACAAACTTTGTTTTTCCACCGATGGTTAAACGGCAGGCGCCACACATGCCAGTACCATCTACCATGATAGTATTGAGTGAGACGTCAGTGGGAATGTTATATTTCTGCGTAAGAAGACAACAAAACTTCATCATAATGGGAGGTCCGATGGCAAACACTTTGTCAATATGTTCCTGTTGAATAAACTTCTCAATGCCAATTGTAACCACTCCTTTTTCTCCATAACTGCCATCATCAGTCATGATGATTAGTTCGTCACTTGAAGCTTTTACTTCGTCTTCGAGGATGACAAGTTCTTTGTTTCGTCCTGCGATTACAGCCAACACGCGATTGCCTGCATCCTTCAATGCACGCATGATTGGCAACATCGGGGCTACGCCTACACCACCTCCAGCACAGATAACTGTACCATAATTTTCAATGTGAGTAGGGTTTCCAAGCGGTCCAACCACATCTGCAATAAAGTCACCTTCATTGAGGTTACAAAGCTTTGTCGATGATAGACCAACCTTTTGTACGACAAGTTTAATTGTTCCTCGAACCTTGTCAGAATCTGCAATAGTAAGTGGCATGCGCTCACCTTTTTTATCAACTCTTACGATGACAAAGTTTCCGGCCCGTCGACTCCGTGCAATCAAAGGAGCCTCAATGTCGAAACAAAATACTTTTTCTGAATACTGTTGTTTTGAAATAATTTTATTCATGGAGATTAGATAATGTTTTTGTATGTTGAAATAATAATTAAAACGAAAACATCAGTATTGACAAATCATTCAATCGGTCAATACTGATGTTATATATATTAATCGTTTTTATCATCAAGATATTCAAATCCACAATAGGGAACAAGTACTTTCGGTACTCGTATACCTTGAGGAGTTTGGTTATTTTCTAAGATAGTTGCAACAATACGTGGTAATGCTAATGCAGAACCATTAAGCGTGTGGCAGAGTTCAATCTTCTTGTCTTCAGAGTGACGATAGCGACAATGCAAACGATTCGCTTGATAGCTTTCAAAGTTTGAAACAGAAGAAACCTCCAACCAGCGGTGTTGTGCAGCTGAGTAGGTTTCAAAGTCAACACAAATGCTTGAAGTAAAGCTCATGTCTCCACCACATAAAAGTAGCAAGTGATAAGGTAATTCAAGTTTCTTCAATAGTCCTTCAACATGATCAAGCATTTCGTGCCATGACTGATAAGAGTGTTCCGGTGTGTCAATGCGAACGATTTCAACTTTGTCAAATTGGTGAAGACGATTCAAACCACGTACATCCTTACCATAGCTACCTGCTTCACGACGGAAACAAGCAGAGTAAGCACAACGCTTAATTGGTAGGTCCTTTTCATCAAGTATCTCGTCACGGAATATATTTGTGACTGGAACTTCAGCCGTAGGAATAAGGAAAAGGTTGTCTAAATTGGCATGATACATTTGTCCTTCTTTGTCAGGGAGCTGTCCTGTTCCTAAGCCTGAAGCTTCATTAACGACATAAGGAGGTTGTATTTCTAAATAGCCAGATTTGCGTGCTTCATCTAAGAAGAATGCCTCAAGTGCGCGTTGAAAGCGGGCCATTTTACCAATATAAACGGGGAATCCAGCACCTGTTATTTTCACACCTAAGTCGAAATCAACAAGATTATATTTCTTAAGCAAATCCCAATGACAAAGTGCTTTATCACCGAGATGAGGCATATTGGTTAAATCTTCCTTGATAACAACATTACTGCTTGCGTCTTTTCCTTCAGGAACATCTTTGTTTGGGATGTTAGGAATGTCAAGAAGGACATGAGTCATATCAGCCTGTGCCTTGTCCATTATCTCTTGAAGTGCTTTGTCAGCAGCCTTCAAGTCGGCAACAGTAGTTTTGATATTTTCAGCCTCTTCCTTTTTCCCTTCTTTCATTAGGCTGCCAATTTGCTTTGCTAATTGGTTCTGTTGTTGCTTATTGGAGTCAAGCTTCTGCTGGGCTTCACGACGTATTTTGTCATATTCTAAAACTTTTTCAACAGCCTCGCGAGCACCTTCAAAGTGCTTCTTTTCCAGGCCTTTAATCACACGTTCAGTTTCTTCACTGATGAGTTTAAGTGTAAGCATAGCTTGTCTTTTAATTTTTTATTTCGTTATTTGCGCAAAGTTACTAATTTTTTTCTTTGTGACAAAAAATAAGTTTCTAACATTATGTTGCTTGATAAAGAAACTTTGATGAATCTTTATTCTGCAAATAACATAGATTACGAAATAGGAATACTTTTGAATTTAAAGTTGTTGGGGGACTTCGCAAAGAGTACTCTGTTCGTGCAATGTAATTTTGGCGTATTAAAGTTTTAGTAAATTAATAAGTTTAACTTCTTTATGTGCATTCATATATCTTTCAACCTGATTGATATATTGAGAAGAAAAAGCTTTGTATCCAACCAATTCATTTGTAACATACATTACACGTGCCATATGAATATCCTTTTCATATTGAGTCTTTTTATCAAAGTTTTTAGAAGGATATAAGCTTAACAAATAGAAATTTAAGCAATCAGGAACGATATATTCCCTCGTCATTGTCTTGCGTTGAGCTTTTGAATAGAATTTAATATAAGCCGGATAATCTTCTCCCAAGTATTTATCAAGAGAAATACCAATGATGGTGTCACCAACAATAATGCTTTGATCAAAAGCGCCTATTTGCGTATAAATTTTTGGAACAATAAAGCCTGGAAGCGTCCTTTTTGCTTTATTAAAAGCATTAGTTAACGAATTATTTATGTCTTCCATGTTGGCATATTGAGTTTCTGCAGCAGAGATAACACTTTGTAATAAGGTGTCTTGATAGAAGTTTAAGAATCGGCTATTAATATCTGGCTCATAAACTGCACCAAGTTTAAGCACATTTTCAATTAATGTTCGAGTCTCTATGGCATACTCTGTGTTCATTTCTTGTAGAGCAGAGAAATCACCTGTTGTAAGATAACGACTTTGCAGACGATCATAACGCACAACTTCTATTTTGCTCTGTGCATTATCGTTGGACTTCAGCTTGATTTCACAAGCTATACAAAGCATCATTACTGCAAATAATATATAGTATATCTTCTTCAAAAGTTTTGGTGATTTTTGTTTTCAAGGCAAAAATACTAATTTTTATTTTCAAGAGCAAATGTTTTGCTAAAAAACTTAAAATTAAAGACGTAAAAAGTTAGTTTTAAGCTAAAATTCATAAAAAGGAATACTTATGAATAAAAAAATATTTATTTTTGTTACATGATTAGTTTAACCTTTGTTACTTCAAATAAAAGATTATTATTATTTATTGTTCTAAACTTATTTATAAGTTTGGGGAGTATGAGTAAACCATCTATTGATACATTGATAGTGTTGGTCACATGTCCAAAGCTTGATTATGTTGGTGATTATCCTGTAATTGTTTCGCTGAAGGACTATCCTTCAGTGACAAAAAGCATTGTTTATTCTGATAATACAGAGCTTCCTTCGCAACTTGATGATCTTGATGGGGATGGCATATATGATGAATTGTGTTTCTTTGCCAATGTAAAGAAGAAACAAAAATATTCGTTTCAAGTAATTTTGGAAAAGGATGGTGAACCAAAAAGATATTCACCACATACATATGCCGAGTTATTACTTAAGAATCCTAAGATTAAAGAAAAGAATAAACAAGATTTATTTATTCAGCAGATTGTTGTTGGAAAAGATTTAGATGATAGTTTCCATTTACTGCATCATCATGGAGTTGCTTTTGAAAACGAATTGATTGCACTAAGAATATATTTTGATAAGCGTCAGACTCTTGATTTATATGGAAAGAAACGGAAAGGTCTTGAAATTAAAGATACACAATTTTATCCAGATAAACAGCAACTATTGGACGGGTATGGAGATGATATTCTTTGGGCTGGCAATGTTTTAGGATTAGGTGCTTTGCGTGGATGGATAGATAGTAAAGAACAATTGTTAGATGATGTTGAATATCGTGGTCAGCGTATTGTATGTCAAGGTCCGATAAGAACAATTGTTGAAGTAACAGATAAAGGATGGCTTTGGAAGAAAGGAGAGAACAGAATCAATCTTAAGGAACGTTTTATATTATATGCGGGATGTAGAGATGTTGTTTTTGAGGCGTGGTTAAATCCTTCGAATGATAGTATTCGTTTTTTTACTGGTTTACAACATCTTTTGAATGGAAGAGAATACTCAGATCATGAAGGATTACGTGGCAATTGGGGTAAAAGTTGTAATCCAACAGATTCGATTATGGCTCATGCTCAAACGTTAGGAATGGGGATATTTGTTCCTGATGAATATTTGTGTCAAGAGATGCCTTGTGATAGTTTGAATGACGCTTTTATTATAGCACCTCAGAATGGATATTTGAGATATTATCTTACTTATTCCAGTGATAAGGAGTCTTATGGCTTCTACCAGGCTCAGAGTTGGTTTTCATATTTAAAAAGATGGAAAGAACTTTTAGCTCACCCAATCCGCGTTGATATTATTTGCAATAATTCATGATGGTATTGTATGTTCTACGACCATGAATGTAGAATTGGTAGAGGATAGAGAAGTTTTTTCGTTCGTTAATTTGTTTGTTAACTCTTTGCTGTTGTATAGACTTTCTATCTTCATCAAAGGCATGTCGCCATTTCTTAAAAGCTTTTCGGGCTTTATAAATTGCCTTGAAATCATCGATATTTCTATTAAAGATAAGAGTTTGCCACGCAGCAAGATAATCAAGAAAATAACGGACTCGCATAACTTGTTTAAGCTCTTTATCTGGTAGGTTCTTATAGAGCATAGTGAGATTGTTGCGGAAGTTTAGGAAAGTTTTCATTGGATTTTTCTTGGGTAGAGTGCCTCCGCCTACATGATATACTTTACTATAAGGAATGCATACGATTCTTTTTCCTTTAAGCCTAAGTCTCCAACATAGATCAATTTCTTCATTATGTGCAAAGAATCGTCCGTCAAAGGCTCCTGCATCCCAAAAGTCTTTTGATCGGATAAATAAACAAGCGCCTGTAGCCCACATAATATCAATGATAGAATCGTATTGACCCTTATCTTCTTCTATAACATCAAAGACTCTTCCACGACAGAAAGGATATCCAAATTTATCCACAAAGCCTCCTGCTGCACCTGCATATTCAAACTCATTAGGGTGATGAATTGATAGTAGTTTGGGTTGGCAAGCTGCAACATCAGGATGTTTGTCCATATAATCTATAAGTGGAACAAGCCAACTTTCGGTCACCCTAACATCCGAATTTAATAAAAGAAAGTATTCTGCTTCAATTTCTTTTAATGCTTGATTATAACCTTCCGCAAAACCGAAGTTCTTGTTTAATGCAATGATTTTTATTTCAGGGAATTTGCTTTCCAACATTTTTATGGAATCATCTGTAGAGGCATTATCTGCAACAAATATATCTGCATAGTTAGAAGAGTATTTGATTACACTTGGCAGATATTGTTCTAACATCTTTTTTCCATTCCAATTTAAAATCACTATTGCAAGTTTCATGCTTACATGTCTAAATAAGTTCTACTTTAAGAGCGGATTTATCGTGATTGAAGTCACCCAGCTTAACGCGTATAAGTTCGTTGTCATACTCTTCCTTTGCAAGTGATGCTGGAAGTTCAACACGGATATAGTTGTCTGTAAACCCATGCATAGCTTTACCGCGTGGTGCCTTTTCAAACAAAACTTCTCGTTCTGAGCCAATAAACTTCTGGTAAAAGTGCTGGGTCTTTTTATCGCTTAATTCTAACAAGCGTTTTGAACGTAGTTTCTTATCTTTCTCATTTACAACGTAAGGAATTGCTAATGCAGATGTTCCAGGACGTTCACTATAAGGGAAGACATGCAATTGTGTGATGGGGAGTTGTTCTAAGAAATTATAACATTCTTCGAAGTATTCAGGTTTTTCACCTCTACATCCAACCATTACATCTACACCAATAAAGGCATCAGGCATCAATTCTTTAATAAGTTTTATTTTATGCGCAAACAAAGATGTATCGTAACGCCTGTGCATCAGTTTCAAAACGGTATCACTGCCACTTTGCAATGGAATGTGGAAATGAGGCATGAAAGCCCGACTTTCTGCGCAAAAAGCAATTAACTCGTCATCAATTAAATCTGGTTCCAAACTACTGATTCGGAATCGCTTGATGTCTTCAACCTTGTCTAAGGCTTTTACTAAATCTATAAATCTTTCATGCGTAGTCTCTCCGAAATCACCTATGTTGACACCAGTCAAAACAATTTCTTTACCTCCCTCAGCTGCAGCTTCTTCGGCCTGTTTAATTAGCGATGAAATCGTTGGATTTCTTGAGAATCCACGCGCATAGGGAATAGTACAATAAGTGCAAAAATAGTTGCATCCATCTTGTACTTTCAAGAAATACCGAGTGCGATTACCCTTCGAGCATGAAGCTTGAAAAGTCTTGATGTCTTTTGTCTTTACAGAATGGAATTGATGAAGTGTTTCGCCTGTTTCCCTGTTAGTAAAGGCTTCGTTTAGATATTGAATGAGATTTGCTTTCTCGTTTGAACCTAACACGAGATCTACACCAGGAATCTTACTTACTTTCTCTGATTCAAGCTGGGCATAGCAACCTGTCACAATAATGAATGCACCTGGATTCTCACGCGCCATTCTATGGATGGCCTGCCTACACTTATGGTCAGCTACTTCTGTGACGCTACACGTATTGATAAGACAAATATCAGCCTTTTCGCCCTTGTCTACAGTGACGACTCCCATGTCAGATAACATCTTGCCAAAGGTAGATGTCTCTGAAAAATTGAGTTTACAACCCAATGTGTAATATGTTGCTTTCTTACCTTGAAAAGCAGAACTGTCAATCATTCTTTTCCGAATATATTTGAAAGATTAAAGTCCTAAAGCCTTAATAATTTTGTCGATAACATTCTCTGCACTATCAGAAACCTCATCAAGTTTGCTGTCAAGCTCTTTGTTTAATTTATCCTCAACCTTCTTACTAACTTTATCTACGAGTTTTCCTGCTTCTTTGCTTACAGTTTTATCAATATTGCTCTTTAAACTATCAATATTATTGGTTGTTTGTTCTTCGTTGTCGGTTGAAGAAGCTTCATTCGTTGTCTTGCTATAGTCTTCATAACTCCTTACCACATCATCTGCGTTGAATGTGAATACATGGCCAAGAATACCATACGAAACCTTATGTTGCTCTCCATTGAAAGTAACATCTGTTGAAGAATAAATAAGATAATTGTGATAATTAAGAATCTGATCGAGTGTTACATCAACAGTTGTGCCAGCAAATAAGCGCATTAGCGTTTTAACTCCCATTGTGAGGAGGTCATCTTCGTCATTGTCCTTGTCGGCCAATTTATTGATAGCCGTTGTAACTTCTGTTTTAATAGCCTCTTTATGATCTTGTTTGTTTGGGTTACTAACCATCAGTATAATTAAAATCACAAATATCGTAGCGAGAATAAACCACCATGCTCTGTGACATTTCTTTTCATTTTGTGGCTTTTCCTCCTTTGTGTTATTTTGTATTGCTTCGGGAACAGGTGGCGGAGTCTGTTGAGTGTTTATACGATTCTCTAAGGCTTGCCTTATCTCTTCAATTTGCCATGCAGGCGTCCAATCTTTTAGTCCCTCAGTCCAAACTAAAGTTTCAGCAGATATATTCTTTGTGTTGACAAGTTCTTCTGGTGAGAAAGGCCCTGCTTGTGCACCATTTTCAATAATAAAGTATTGCATTTTGTTATCTTTTTAATTCTAATATGTTTGCAAAGTTAGAAAAACTTTTCAAAAGATTTGCATATCTCAATAGAAAAGATTACTTTTGCACACGTTTTATATGCAGGGGTTCCGTAGCTCAGTTGGATTAGAGCAACAGCCTTCTAAGCTGTGGGTCTTGGGTTCGAATCCCAACGGAATCACTTTCTAAAAAGTGCCTATAACATAGGTTTTTAGGCACTTTTTCTTTTCTCTCTCCCCAGCCGTTAAGCTATTCGGGAATAAAAAAAACGCTTATTTCGTCCAAATTTGGACCGTAAAGCAAGTTTTTTCTATTCGTTTCAAATTTAGCAATATGGCAACAATCAAACTCGCAGTGCTCAAGCACACACAATCAAAAGACGGCTCGTATAAGATACGCATAGCCATCGGGCACAGATCCGAAACACATTACATCGTTACAAAATATAAGGTAAACAGTCCGTCAGAGTTTGTCGGAGGTATCGTAACAAGAATTCCCAACGCACATGAAATCAACGTTAAGCTCCGCAACCTTCTTAACGACTATGACGAGCGTTTAGAACGAATACCCTCCCCGGAAGACTATACTTGCAAAGAACTTCGCGACTTGCTCAAATCAATGCGTCCTCATTCTTCTACAGCTACTTTTTCGCAGGTCTCCGAACAATATCAAAAAGAACTCATCGAAGACGGGCGCGGTTCTTATGCCGGCATGCTTCAGAATTCGTTGAGACTTTTTCGTGACTTTTCAGGCGGAGACATGTTTCTATCCGAAATAAGCACTGTCACCATATCTGAATTTGAACGCTGGCTGAAAAGAAAAGGACTGTCACAGACTTATACCAGCATGACGCTTTCCATGACACGCACTATCATCAATCGTGCTATCCGTGCACAGCTCGTCACGTACCAGCTACATCCCTTCGCATATTGGAAACGACCTGCAGACGAGGAAAGGGAAATCGACATATCTGTCGAGGAACTTGCAGCTATCAGAGATGCACAACCGAAACTAAAGAAGCAGCGCATAGCTCGCGACCTGTTTATGCTGTCCTATTACCTCGGCGGAATTAACCTGATAGACCTGCTCAATATCGACTTTCGTGGTGTTTCTGTCTTAGAATACGTCCGACATAAGTCCCGCAACACAAAGACATCAGACAAACGTATATCATTCACTATTCAACCCGAAGCGAAAGAACTAATAAAAAAATGGATAAACCGAAACACGGGCAAGCTCGATTTCGGGTATAAATTTTCTTACAAGAATTTCCTGCAATTCATTACACGTTCTATCAAAAGCCTTGCAAAAGACCTCGATATACCGAACTACAAGAAAGTATGTTATTATACTGCTCGCAAATCTTTTGTCCAGCACGGTTTTGACCTCGGCATATCATTAGAGGTTCTTGAGTATTGTATAGGTCAGTCTGTAAAGAACAATCGCCCGATATTCAATTATTTGAAGATTATGCGTAAACATGCCGACGTTGCTATACGTCAAATACTCGATAATCTTTCAAATGTACAAGTTATCACAGATAACAATTAATCGCCGTGTGCCGTAAAACTGATAAAAATAAAGTGGTGCGACATAAAATCACACCACTTTACGCTATCAATTGCATAGATACTATACTATCGCACATTTTTTATCAAGTTGCACACAAAGTCGGAAATGTTCCTCGGCTTGATTGCTCGCAGAATTTCATCTGTTTTCTCATCTAAACAAACAGATATTTTTCTTATCTGCTTATTTCTCCGTTGTCGTTGAACTCCGTGTTTTTCCAACACCTTGTAAATCGTCTGTGCAGATCCGACATTAGTTTTTCGCATAATGTCAGCAATGGCATATCTTTGCTCTTTGTACAAAGAAACAATATTCTTTTCTTGCTGTTCTGAAATCATATACAATAATTTTAGTTTAACACCGTTATATTAATAATTTTATACCCTTTGGCAGAGGCCATTGAAGGTTTTAGATTATTAATTGGTATTGCCCCCAACTGTGAAGCTGGGGGCTTTTTGTTATAAGTTGTTTATAAATTCTTTGTAATCTTCCTTTTGCTCATCTGTGAGGTCGGCATAGCTCTCAATGTCACCGTTATCGAATAACCAACTGAAAAAGTTAGGGTCGTTATCTGCTTCGCGCTCAACATATCCTTTGAGTGTTGCAGGCTCTTCGCCGTTATATGCACTAAAATTCTCTACTAAAACTTGTTTTTTGTTTTCCTTATTCTTTATCATATTCATTGCCCGTCATGCCGATAGCGCAGCGTTTAGATTATTATTTGTTAGATATTTCACGTAAGAGGTTGTACTGCTTAGAACTCAAATTTTTAAGTTCTTTCTTGCTGTAGTCTCTAATTGACTCAATGAACTCTGCTTCGTAGTCATTTAACCGACCTGCTTCGAGGGCTGCTACTGCATACTTCAAGTTAATTTCAACGTTTGTCATAATCTTAAACAGTTTTTACGGTGTGTCTCACCTTTTTAAGTTTGTTATTGTTTTAATTATCTGATGCAAAGATACAGAGAAAAATTGAATTATCGAAATAAATAAGCAATTATTTCACTTATTATCGTGTTAAATATTGTTATCACGAAAAAACGGCTCTCTATACTCACGTACAAAGAACCGAAAAACAATAACAAACTTAAATAAATTAAAGAAGCTTATCTGTACTTTCTCACTAACCACATTATTATATATCCTATAGCCCCTAACACCACGACCGACAATACGCCTATAGCCCAACCCCCGACCTCCATTTTAAGACCCTGCCAGCGGCTTAATTTCTTTTCAACAGGGTAGGGAACACGCACGCTGTCTGTCTTGATGCTGTCACGGTATAGCGTCTTGTATAGGTTCTTATACCGATAGTCTACCTTTGTCTTCGTAAGAAACACAGTATCGCCTTTCACGTATCTATCGACAAACTCTTTCTGATAGACGCTGTCGTGCTTTGTAAGTGTGTCGTGCTTTGTTACGTACACGTTGTGATATTCAGGCACACTGACGTACTTCGTCCTGCACCCCTGCAACATCAGCACAAAGAGTATAGAAGCTATCACAAACACTAACCCCGACCGTCTGATAAAATCTTTATTCTGCATAACAAATCGTTTTTACAAATTAGAATACTCCTCCTTTGCATTAAAGCAAGGGCACACTTTTATCCACTCGCCCGGCGTAATCTTTCCGTCGTGGTTGAGGTCGGGGGAGAAGTCTCTGTGCCCCTGTATTACAGCGCTCGGGTACTTCTTATGCAACATAGTAAGCAGGGAACGTAACGTCTTTTTCTGCTTCTCTGTTCTGTTGTCTACAGCCTTGCCGTGCTCGTCAATGCCTCCGATATAGGCAACATTAATCGTAACAGAGTTGTAACCCTTAACACCGTTGCTGACCTTTTCTTCTTGCAGCAGCTGGGTAATAGTCCCGTCAGAGGCTACAACATAATGATAGCCGGGGTTCTTCCACCCCTTACGCTTGAACTCTTGCTGTAACTCATCTATCGTCATCGTCTGATGACTTGCCGTGCAATGCACCGCTATGTATTTAATTGTTCTCATAGATTTTATTGCTTCTTTAGATACTCACTTAGATAAGGTATCTTATCAACCATTTTCAGTGTCAGAACGTAGTAGACGAAACCTGCAACCTTGTGCATAGTAGTTCCCTCTACGAGCATCACCTGCCAGTTTCGTGCAATGTTCGTAGCATAGAACCAAATCGCCACACCGCATAATGCCTTTACCACACCGAGCGTTTCTGCGTCATTGTGCAGGAAATGGCCTGTAATGAACAGTGAAGCCGTCAGTACAAAGAAGATAGTGCAATGATAGAAAAACACCATAGACTTCTTCAAGCTCCATTTTTCTCCGTGCACCATTCCTGCTACCCAGCCGAAGATGTAGTTCAGCGAAAACACGATAATCATCGCTATCATGAAGTCCCTGATCGGGAACAGCAGACTCATCACCCCGCTGATGATGCTGCATATAACAAACTTAAATTCTCCCATTTTTTTATCTCCTTATTCTTTTACTTCGTCAGCCACGCCAGCTTCTCAACCTCCTCAAAAGTCTTATCAGAAGCCTTAAACGCTTTAAGCAATTCCTCTGCCTCAAATTCTGCGACATCGACTTTCACTTCCTTTTCAGCAAGCTCTTTGAGATACTCCTCGCCTTTCTTGTTCCACGCTGCGAACCACGCGTTGAGTTCAGAGATTTCCTGCTTTTCGGCCTCGGTCATATCGCGGTCCTCTTCCTTGACTTTACGCTCAAGTTCCTGCGCCTCTTTCACACGCTGCTGCATCTTCTCAAACTCTTCGTCCTGAAGCGTTGTACGCACTTCCTCGATGTCTTTGTCGTAAGTCTCCGAGACAGGGCGCAAAGCTTTGAGGTTCTTCCACACCGCCAGCATCGCATCATCACTCATACCGCCTACTTTCAACGTCTTCAGCGCTCTGTAGGCTTCAACTGCCTTAATCGTTTTTACTATCATTTTTACTTTAATTCTTACTAAATTACTTTGTTATTTACTTTTCTTTTGCTTCTGCAGCACTGACTGTACCGAGCTTCGCTGCGTTTGCCTTGCAGTACTTTACGAAGTGCGTCACGTCAGTAACCACGCTGATGATTTCGTCTTCATCGGTAGTCAGATAGCTGATGTTGATACCTCCGAAATGCGCGAAAGTTGCGAGCAGTTCCTTGCCGGCCTCGTTGCTGCTGACACTTCCGTTTTCGATGTTTGCATACTTATCGTTTTCAACCGAAACGACGGCCTTGATTGTTGTGCTTGCGCCTACTGCTTCAACACTTGCCTTGAAGCCGGCAATAGCTTTTACTTTTA
>ERZ773254.275-NODE-275-length-32236-cov-5.050775_pt1 | contig 32236 bp, 43 predicted proteins | sample MGYA00580516_ERZ773254 | MGnify/ENA primary metagenome ERZ773254 (study PRJEB29015, sample SAMEA2738158) | human oral metagenome | biome: human oral; feature: human-associated habitat; material: saliva | place: China | collected 2192 ...
TATCCAAATTATAATAACTTCGTTGCTTCTAAATATTTAGGGGTACTTCGGAAGGAGCTATCTGGGGGTTATCCACAGCGAGGTGTACAAAGTCAAGAGTGGTATCCGATTTTACAAGAGTTGCAACGGTTATCTGAATTATCCATTTGGTAATCAAGAGTGAAAGAGAGCTTGGACTCTCTTTTCTTTTAGGGTTTTTCTTGACAATATATTTATTTTTTGGTATAATAAAATAAATAATTTAAAGAAATACAAGGGGTTATCATTTTGGATAAATTAGAAAATGTAAAAGATATGAAATCGGCTGCTATGGTTCAGTTTTTGAGACAGTTGTGGGACTCAAAAGGTAAACGTGAAGAATTGGTGTTGCATGGTAATTGTGAAACATTTGAAGTAACGATTGACCTTATTCCATCTTTAATAGAGAAGATATATAAGTATCAAACTCAGGTTATTGTGAGAATTGAGGGTGTGGTAGTATTAGGTATGTTTGAAGCTTGGGATTTGCAAGAACTGTTTGTGAAGAAAAATTATTCAGAGGTGACTCTTGTTGCTAAAAGTTATGGGTATGAGCTTGAAGTACCTTCGTCATTAGAAAGAGAATAGTTGTATGCTAATTTTAAAATCAGATGTTTCAAAACCGTCTAAACTAAAGGGAACCTCTTTAGTTTCGCTTTGCAAATTGTCAGTAGATAATTCGTCTAGGGAGAATATCGCTCGATTGAGTGCCTTTGTAAACTCCCAAACACAAGGTGTATCCGCAGTTTCATTAAATAAACCAGAAGCTTATTTTCATGCAAGTGATATGGTTCCTTTCTTGAAAGATGTTGTTAGTCTTATAAACACAGGCGTTCACGTTGAAATGTCTATTTACGGTGATGAGATTATCAATCTAGTCGGTCGTTTCATTGCAGATAACCTCATTTTAGAGACTGAGGTTGAGTTACAATTAGAGCTACCTCCAATGTTAAATGAAAAATATGGAGAAGTAGATATTGTAAGATATGATTCTGAAGGTTACTTAAAAGAGCCTTATAAAATTGGTTACTTTGACTATGGTTACTTTAACTATATGTAATAAATTAGAAAGCGTAGAAAATATGTTCATTATCAAATCAGAATTTAGCAAGAAACCAAAATTGAGAGGTAAGTCTCTCGTTGATTTATTTGGACTCTCAACTCGGAAGTCTTCTTTGGAGAATTTAGAGTTGTTTACGACTCAAATTAAACCTCTTATTCAGAGTGGTGAGCTTGGAGGTAAAGTAGTCAATTTCCCTAATATGACAAGTTATTTCCACCCAACACACCTCAGAGAAGTGTATGAATACTTGCAGTATCTAATTATGGAACGTGCAGTCACAATCGACTTTTCAGTTTATGATGGTACTTTAATCAACTTAGTTGGAGAAAGTATTTTACGAGGTTTAGTTTCAGATGACCAAGTTCGTATCATATTTGAGCTTGTAGATGGTGGAAGACGAGAATTGCGCTTTGATGAGAAAGGTCGCATTGCAAATTGGCCTGTAGGGTACTTTGAACCTAGTGCTCCGTTTGATTTAGATTTGTGAGGTAAAATTTATGCTCAACATTTACTCAGAAATTAGTCAAAAGACTAAGCTGAAAGGTAAGTCTTTAGTTGATTTAGGTGGTTTATCTGTAAGTGCAACCTCTAGTGAAAACTTAGATAGATATTGGAGTGCAGTCAAACAGATTGTTTTATCTAATCGTAGAGAAGTCAATTTCCCTAAACCAGAAGCTTATTTCCACCCAGAGCATTTGGGTATCATTTATAAATCTTTGTTTGGTTTTGTCTTGGAAGGTTACGCAGTTGAAGTTTCCACCTACTCTTCTAGCTTTTTGAATTGGGTAGGGGAAAAGATTGAATATCAAAAGGTTGCTCCAACAGAAGTTACTGTTCAAGTTGAACACTCTAGCGGTTCAGCAATTCATTTGAACTACAACTCAAACGGAATTGTTGAAGGATTTCCTATTGGTTATTTTTCACCTAGAGGTTAAAGATGAACAAAGTAACACAAATAGTCCAAGAAATTTTTGATGAACCAGACTTTGAGAGTTATGGTTCTCTTTCAGATTTCACTTTAGAACGTGGGTTTAATAGTCACCATGTTCGTATTATTTCAAGAGACTCTAATTACAATGTATATGTTTTTAAAGTAATTGAAGTTTTGCGTAAAAGTGGTAAAATTGGAGAAGTTAAACGTACCAACCACTTTAAAACCTTGGAAGAGTTGGATTTGCACCTTAGAAACATAAGGAAAGGGTATCACACATTTGAATTTCGTCCTCGGTTTTAAACTTGATATATTTTAGGAGACTTTATGTTTGAAAAACTAAGAAATCTAGTCAAAGGGGAACCTTCCTTTGACTTGTCTCTTTCTCGGAACTACACGGAAAAGGAATTACAAAATATTGCGTTACTCCTTAAAGATAACCCAGATCGACAAAGAGAATTTGAAAACCTTTATACTCAGTTTGAGATTGATACAGAGAACTTGAATTTGTTTCAACAAAATGCTGCAAAAGTGATTGATAAATCAGATAAGTTTGTTTCTTTGTCTAAGAGTGCAGAGAGTTTAGTTGAGCAATTAGTTGAAGAATTAGTTTCTCAAACAGTTATTTGGGACTCTACAAAAGGAGAGGTTTTACCTTCTCCTAAACCAGTGCGGTATCTAGCAGATGCGAAAGCTTTGCTTTCGTTGCACGAGCAAGGTGTTCAGTTTAGTGGGTATATGTGTAAGACAGATATACCAGAGTCAAGCTCTAAAGCTCTTCTAAGTCAATATAACTCGTATGTAAAGACTGGGAACAAACTTTTCTATGACTTATTTAGACAAGGGTTGGACATTTTAGATTTAGACCCTTTTGTATATGAGTTATTAAACCACGACCCAAACACATTGTCAAATTGGCTCTTTGCGATTAAAGAAGTGGTTGATAAAACACAATTCTTTAAGATTCCAAAAACTCGAATCATTAAAGTACCTTTAGCTTTGTTACAAAGTACACGTGTCTATGACTTTAGAGAGTTGAGTCCTTTATCTTTAGAGGTTATTAATCGCTTTGCTATGAAGGTTTTCGATTTAGACTTAGAGCAAGATTACTTTATAAAAACAGGTACTTTCTCGTCTAAGTTTGACTTTAGAAACGCCAAAGTTACGAAAGGTCAAGAAGTTTCAGAATTAGGCTCTTATTTGTGGTTTATTCAGCACCAAGCAAATCAGTTTGCTTCTCCATTGAATAATAAGTCTGTTTATGGTGTGTCGTCTAATAATGAGTGGGTTGTTAGAGAGTTTATTGATGATGTGGAGGGTAATCCAACTATTTACAATGGTTTACCTTTGCACACTGAATATAGAGTTTTCGTGGATTTCGATATAGAAGAGATTATCGGTATCTCTCCTTATTGGGAGCCTTCGGTTATGAAAGAGCATTTCTTAGATTTAGGTAGTTTGAATGATGTTCAAAAACAACACGACTATATCAACTACATCAATCATGAAGAAACTTTGATGAAGCGCTATGAGGAGAATAAAGATTTAGTGGTATCTGAAGTTTCAAAACTGCTCAAAGATTGTAAATTGAAAGGTCAATGGTCTATCGACATCATGCAAAACGGCTTTGATTTTTGGTTAATAGATATGGCTAGAGCTTCAGATTCTGCTTTATCTGAGTGTGTTCTAAAAGAAAAATTAAAACAAGCACCTTTACCATTTATGATTAGTGAAGGTTTGCTTGAAGTAGGAGACTTATGATGTTACATAGACTTGAAATTTATAAGGAGTCTTACTCTTCCGCAAAAGATAAAGACTCAGAGTTCAAATTGAATTTACTGCAAAGAATCGAAAGTGAATACTTGTCAACAGTTATAGATTTCGGTATCGACTTTATGCGCTCAGAGTTTGAGTTCGCAGACTTGAGTGCTGATGATATAACCGTGGGTAGTTTTATCTGTTCTGACCCGAGTGGTTTGAGTAACTCTGTAAAGGAAGACGCTTTAAGATTGCTTTATCAGTATTTAGTAGGTGATTTGTACTCTTTCATTCCTATTACGTTTTATGATAAACGAGTTTGGTCTAAAATGACTTATATTATCAAATATGAAGAGTTAGACTCAGAGGAAGTAGGTGCTTAATTGTGGTTTCAAAAGAACGAAAGTTTCTAAAAACAGTTGACCTATATTCTATGGTTGTTGACGCAGGTTTAACTTGGGGTTTCACAGACAATGAAGATGTTATTCATCACACACGATTAACAGGTTTATTTGCTACTCGTATTAGTCGCCAAACGGACAAATATGAAAAACGACACACTGCAGACTTAAAGGCGCAAAGTAAGGAGTTTGGTTATGTTCAACCAAGTAACAGAGTTCCTATTTTTAATAATGAAATTGTTGATTTGAATGATACTTACAAGTATGTAAGAACAGGAACTCCTATAAGAAAACCAAATACAAGGAGGGGTTATTGGTGAATTTAGCTGAACGAACACAAATTGAAGATAAGGTAGTGCAGTTAAACCAAAAATTAAACCAACTCGGTATCCGTCAGAGGAGGGCGCAACTGTGGTAGATTATCCTTTAGTAAAGACTAAATAAGATTAGGTAAGAGAGAAGTTAACTATCTTCTCTTTTCTTATTTTCTTGCCAATTCGATAACAACCAGTGTAGGTTCTTGACTTTTATAATAATTTATGATATAATTAATAGGAAAAAGTAATAGAAAGAAGGGTTTCTATGGGTGAAAAAGGGTTGACTCGAAGTGAGTATCGGGTTAAGTATCAAATTCAAGATTCATCATTTAACTATCAACTACAAGCAGGTAGAATTGGGGTTTTTCATGTACCAGAGAGTAAAGAATCGGCTTCTAGAGTACGTGGTGTAACTTACGTAGATAAGTCACCGTTGACGAATGAAGAGATTATTGCTAGTCCTAAGTACAGTAAGGATGGTCTTTTGCTAGATAATAATAAGCTTATTTCTTTACATGAATTGGCTGATATTTTAGGTGTTGGTCGTTTATCGAAGTTGTCTTCTATGCTACATGCTTTTAGCCAAGAAGAGGGTATTGATTTAATTCACTTTAGTTGTTTTGAGGGTTCTCAGCAAACGGTTTGGTTAGTGGGCATCCTTCGAGATTATGAAGATGCGTTTAAGAAGTGGTATCACGAACATACTGAACCGAAGAGTCAATCTCGTAAAAGTAGAGCTAGTGGTATTGTTGCTTATCAAGAAGTTAGCTTTGAGATTTTAACTAGCTTGTATCCATACAATGTAGTTGCTGATTTGTTTAAAGAAAATCAGGATGATTTGTATAAAGTAAATCCGTTGAAGTTGAAAGCTTACATTTCAGATAAGTTCACGAAACAACAACGTGAAGACACATCTGCGATTTATTTCAAGGGTATCCCAGTTATTCAGTGGGCTAAAAAGCAGGGTATTACGAAGGCAGCTATGTATTTACGTTTAGAGCGTAATCGAGAACAACTCTTGGCGGATAAAGACCAATTTATGTACAGTGATGATTAGAGAGGGTTGGTAGTGTGTGAAGAGAAAAGCAGCAGATTTAGATTTAGTTAGATTTCCAGCAACTCCCTTTGTAGAGGTTACGAAAGAAATCAAGTCTTATTGGGAGAAGATGATTTTAAAGAATGTTTTAAAGCAACTTTATCCTAATAAAGACTATAAAATAAATACTAAACTATGGTTGGATTTGGAGTTTGTTCAAAATGGTTTAGAATTGCACATTCGCATCAATAGAATTGTGAATTTGAAGATGGAGCAACATGATGTACCAGTTCAACTCCACATTTGGTTTGATAAAGATATGGAGCCTTTACTAAAACCTTATACTTTAAAAAATGTACCTTTTGCTATATTAGGTTCTGAATTTGTTTTAACTGAAAGAAATTACCATATTCCATTAGGTTATACAACGAAGACAGAAAAAATCTTTAAAGAGCAATTTAATCGTATTTACCAACGTTTGCTTAAAATTCGTAAAGAGAATAACTTAGTTGGTGATGTTAAAGTTGTACGTAAAGGGGTTTATACAATAGTTACAGGGTATCTTTCAACAGGTGAAGAGGTTGAATTAACTTATTCACAAGCAGGTGTCTTGAGAGAGAAGAAGGTTTCAGGTGAGACTGTTGATTTGTATAAGAAAGCAAATGAGGTAGACCATCCAAAGGTTATTCGCAAGTCTTCTTCTAAGAGTTAGAAAGTGAGGTTTGTTTTGGGTTTTAAAGAAAGTACTATTTCGTTGAGTTCTTATAAGTCTGTAGAGACAGTATACAATCATACTTGTGTAGATAAGTCTTGTTCTGAGTTAAATTTAGATTTAGAGCTAAAATCTGAATTAAAAGGTGCTTCTCATGTCTCTTAAATTGAGTGTTACGGTATATGATAGGCAGTCCATGATGTCGAACTTAAAAGAGTTAGGTTTTACGTGGATTGAGAGTGAGGGGTTACTAGATAAAGTACTGATTGCTCTACATCCTAACCATTTAGTACCTATTAAGGAAACTTATATATTATCTTCTACTTTAACTGAGCACTTCCAAGGTTGGATCAGAAATTTAGGTTTAGAGGATGAGTTATTTTATCTAGGGTATTCACAGTTAGGGCGTAGGTTAGATACGGAGTTCTTTCAAACAATTTATCCTCAGTTTGATTTGGATAGATATATTGAAGATAGTGAGTATCACGTTAGTCGATACGCAGTAAAAGAAGTACTAAGGTTTTTTGAACAATTTACTTATAAAGACGTAGTCTTTGTTGATGTTAAGGAGTTTTAGAGGTTAGAAAGTATGCGTGTTTATGTTGATTTAGATAATACTTTTCTTGATTCAGCTAGTCGCTTAGTTGATTTTGAAGAGACTTATCAACCAGAGAAACAGTTGTCTTATGAGTTGAAAAGGGGGTTACTTAAACACTTCTCAAACCCACAATTTTACGAAGTAGGTGAAATTGAGGTAAATAAAGAAGTGGAACGGTATCTTCAAGCTCTTATAGGCACTAACTTGGACGATATTTGTTTTATTAGTTTGAGTCCAAGTAAGGAAATTGCAGATAAGAAGAGAGAACTGCTTGATAAACTAGGTTACGGAAGTTCAGCTTTTATGTCTTTCTATAACTTAGGACAAGAAGAAAAGGTTTTAGACCGTCTTTTACAGTCTGCTAAAGATAGTTCAGATTCAGTAGTTTTTGTGGATGATAATCCTTATCGTATCCTTAAATTCCAAGACAAACAAGTAAATTACAAGGTTGTATCTCATCCTTATACTGTGGGTCGCTATCCTAGTTATGTTTATGTAGCTAAAGCGAACTATTACGATTCTTTTCGTTAGTTGAAATTTTAAGGTAAGTATGCTAGAATTATCAAAAATTAAGAAATCTTTACGTGCGTTAGGATTTAAAGGTGAAGTTAGTATTAATCAAGATGTGTTAAAACAAGCCTATAAAAGACTCTCTAAAAAAGTCCATCCAGACGTTGAGGGTGGTTCGCATGATGCTTTTAAGCAAGTTCAAGATGCTTATGAGTATTTGTTGGAGTTTGGGTTGGGTTTAACCATAGATTTATCAGAACATAAAGTTTTGGTAAAACAAGGCGATGACTTACTAACTTATCTTTTAGCTGGGCGTGAGTATAGATATAAAATTTAAAGAGGTTTTTATTATGAAATTTGTAAATAAATGGAATCTTCCGATTTTAACTTTGATTGCTACAGTGTTGTTAACTGCACTAGCAGTTTTTGTAGTTTTCGTTTTGCGTTTACTAGGTTTAACTAGTATTGATATTATTGCAGTTACTATTCCATTAGGTGTAGTAGTTCCAATTGTGTTTGTTTGGGCTATCGGTTTATTTATCTATTCCAAGGTAACTCATACAAGCTTCTCAGATACAGAGTCTACTGATTATAGTGCTGCAATTGAGTCTGATGATGGTTGGGAATAAGTATTAATTTAGATTTATTGAAGAAACAGTTAAATAAGTAGCTGTTTCTTTTCTTTTTGCTTAAACCCCACCAGATTGCCCCAGATTTAATTTTAGTCTCTTTAGGTACAATTACATTAAAAAGAAATTAAAATCGATTCTGAGCCAATCTGAGAGGTTAGAAATTGATATTTGGTTCTTGTACAGATTACTTTTTATCTAACAAAAGAGTTTACTAACAGTTAGGTGTTAGGTTTCTTTTTCATATTTGGTTGTAGTTTTTATCTTTTATGGGTTTTAAAGGGTTGTTTAAGTTATATGTAGGTACTTTTAGGAACTGTTGTCTTATGTTGAGTTTAGTTTGTCTTACTTCTATACTATTATGTCTCACTTTTAGATTGTTTTGTCCTAACTTCAATTTGATTTGTCTAAATTAATTTGTTTCTTGTCTTATTCTACTTACTTTTTGTCCTATAACTTTATAAAGTTGTCTTATATCTTATAGTTAGTGTCTTATATTATTATGAAGTTGTCCTAATTATAAGTCTGCTTGTCCTAACTTTATACTTTTTATGTCCTAACTTTAAGTAAATCTGTCCTAAATTAACTATTATGTGTCATAACTTAGGTTATTTCTGTCTTAGTTATCTTTTAAGTGTAGGTTTGTGCTTTATTGTATTCATAGATAAGTGTTTTTGATTTTGGTTTCTAGGTACTTAGAGTTCTTAAAATTTTAAATACGGTCTTTTAATTTATTTTTATTTTTGAAATTGGTCTTAAGATTTTGATTAAAATTTAAGTATCTACAATCAAAGTTTTAACTTCAGATTAGAAATGATAATTTTTCTATTTTTAATTAATTTGTTATAATTAGTCCTAATTTAATAAAGATAAATTTTAATTTTAAAACATTAGTCTTTAAACTAGCATTTTATGTAAAATATTTTACTTGATTTTTAGCAGAAAGTAGTGTATAATAAATAATATAAAATCTGTTCTTAGAAATTCCTAAGAATAGGGTTCGATTTCAGACTTATTATTTTTAAAGAAGGGTAAAGTACATAAAAATAATTTATATTATTTTGTAAATAAATATTAAACTAAATTATTGGTTACTTTTATGTACTTTGGATATTTTATGGGTAAAAAAGTTCCTATTTTTAATACATTAAACCAAATTTATTCCGATATTAGTTTATTTCAAGTTCGGTTAGAACATAATAAGCATATACCTTCAAACTCAGTTCTGCAGACACTTGATGATTTGAAGTTTGCACGTACTTTAGTTAAATTTTTAAAAAGTGGTTCTTACTTAAATTTGAGTAAGTCTACTAAAGAAGAAACTTTGAACTTGCTTTCGTTATACCGAAGTGGTTTAACTAGAGAACAGTTGATGTCTCTATCGAATTTAACTTCTCGTCAGATTTATTATGCAAGTATGAAGGTTGAAGAGAGTTTAAATTTAAGGTTCCCGACGGGTCTGTTAAGTCTTTGGAAGAATAGACAATTTAAAGTGATTGAAGAATATTTGACCTTAGATTCAGATGAAGTTTCTTCTATAAAAGATACACTTGAGAATCAAACTTTGGTTAAATATCTACCGAAGTTGATAGGTAAAAGTGCAAGAGAGCTTTATGTTTCTGAAAAAATTAACGATTTAACACCTGAAGAGGTTGTGAGTGCCTTAGCTAAAGTTCTTGAAGTAGATGCTTTAATAACTCAAACACTTGAATCTTATCTACCGCACTTGATTGTTTGGGGTTCTTTAAATCGGTACATTACTTTAAATAAGTCTTTACCAGCAGATTTATTACTGAGTTTGAGAGAAAGTGATTTATCTGCATTAGCAAGTCCAAAAGAGTTTGAGAAAGTTGAGGGTATTGAATGATAGATAAATACGCTATCGATTCTCCTTACAAAGCAGTATATTGGGCTTTCTATAATATTGCTTATAGTGAGATTTATAAGACTAAACCAGAGTTTATCCCAGAAGTACCTTTTGAAACTAAGGCTTTAAGTAAACTAGATGGTTATCCTTATGTAAGTATGGCTTCTGCACGTGGTCTTTTACAGTTAAGAGAGACAGTTGCAGCAGTTCCCTCAGGTTATGATTTTAGAGCTTTACTTAGTCATTTTGAGAAAGTTGTTGAGCAATTTCAGATTTCGGATAACTATTTTGTAGTCACAGAAGAAAATTATCCGTATCTTAAGCCTACAAATTATCCTTATCAGATTTCTTATAGCTTAGTTATTCTTTGGTTCTCTATTTTTCTTGAAGTTGTTGTTGGAGATTACACTCTAAAAGTAAAAGGGTTGTCTTCTGAATTAGCTGAGTCTAGCTTATTGTATTACTTTAAGTTGTTTGAGTATCTATCCCTTGACTATACGATTAGTGATAAAGATATTGATACTATCAATAGTCAATTATATGTTGAAATGGCTCGTTTTCATGGGTATATGACTAAAGAAATCTTACCTTTATCTAAAAAGCGTGAGTTATTTTCGGAGCAAGGTTTTCAAGAGGGTTCTATTGTTTTCTTATATGAAAAGAATTACATAGCGAATGAAGAAGTGCGTAGTAACAAAGGGTCTAATAAGTTCTTAAATAAAGTTCATTTAGCTAAGATAACTAAAGTGACTCAGAAAGAAGTTCAATTTTTAACTTATAACTTTCACAAGACACCAGAGTCTATGTTAGAGGATTTTGAGTATTTACCAGAAAGTATTCAGACGTTATACGGTAGTTATGTTGAGTTTTTAGAGCCAACTCTTTCAGTAAATAGAGTTGAGGTTGGGTGGGATACGTTGGGTATCAATTATGCACAAAATAATGATTCTACTTACGCAGAACATTACTTTATAACTGCAATAGAGTCTGTATACTCTGTACCTTTGACGGTTGTAGTCGATAATTTGAAATTTGAGACTTTGAATTTACCAATAGAGGTAGCAACTGCATTTTTACTGTATAGTTACGGTGTCTCATTTAATGAAGAACTTTATAAAGACAGATATTCAGTTGATTTAGAGTCTATTAAAGAGAGAGTTTCATTCTTTCGTTCTAATTTGGAGGAGCGCTTAGGTTATGATTTCTCTGATTTATGTGTAGTTAATGATATTTAAAGGTAAATTTAGGTACTTACATGAAAGATAGTTATAAATACAATGTTGAAATTGCAGATGATGGTTTTGAGCGTATTGTGTCTTGTGTAAACTTATACAAGCATAAGTTATATAGAGGGGTAGTTCAAACGTTAGGTAAAGGTCGGTATGCTTGTCTATTTGAGATTTTAGAATATCCTTTACCTTATATAAAATATGGTGGTTTAAATACTTTTTCTAGTAGATACGTTATTGAACGCTTAGATTTTGAAATACCATCTTGTACTACTCAGTTTCTAAATGAATTACGTGAAAAAATACCACTAGAACTGTTACATCAAGCATTTAAAATAGCTATACCGGAGTTGTACTTATATAATAAGAGAGTAACCTCAGGTAAGTACAAGTATTTAGTAGCGAATTACAGTGAGTTAGAGTTTTCTTATTTGCGTAATTTAGAAGATTGTTTAAAACAGTAAATAGAAAGATAGGTAAAAAATGTACAAATCAGCATTAGACAGTTTAGGGGATAATATGTTTTCTCAAAAAGCAGAAGTTACCAACACTGATGGGGTATCTACAGTTGACTTTTATGAAGAGAATATGAAAAAATACTTAGAGTTAGTCTCATCTAAGGGTTATAATTTAGAGGAATTGGAGCCTATTATTCGTTCAGATGGTCGAACGGAACTCTTTGCTACGGCGGGTTCAGGTAAGTCCACATCTATTTCCTTGATTTTGGCTAAGGATAAATTGTTTGGACGATTAGCGCCCGGAAATCGTGGGGATAAGGTAGCTTGGGTAACAACATTCCTCCGTAAAGGTGCAGAAGAGATTAAGCAAAATGTAGAGCGTACAGTAGCTCGATTAGGGTTAACAAGTATTTCTACTAATGATATTACCTTTAGCACGTTACAGTCAGAGTTTTTTGAGCTTTTACGACTTAGGGGGTTTAATTTAACAGATAAAACAAAATCTGACTATATTCGTATGTTGGACGGTACTTCTGATGATGGTGAAACACGTAATAGCTATAACGCTATATTTGATAGACTGTTTCGTAAATATCAATTAGGAGAGGACGGAAGTAACTATATTTCTTTACAAGACAGAAGAGACTTACAAGCTATTATTTCTAACTATCGAAACTGTGTACTATCTAAATATGAATTTGGTGAAGCAGCAGAAACAGCAAAACGCTTGAATTTGACGTTATCTATCTTGCCTTTGGTTGTTGAAACATACCAAGAACTTAAAGCTAGATATAGCGTTATGGACTACGATGACCTTATGAGTTATGTTTATGACTACATGGTTGTTGAAAAAGAAGATGATCCAGTTCAAACGGCTTGGGTTAACTTCTATAAGAATCGTTATGAGTACTTTATGTTGGATGAAGCACAAGATATGTCTGAATTGCAATATCTTGTATTGAAACCTATTTTTGAGAACTGTCCACGTGTCGTTATTGTAGGGGATCCAGACCAGTCTATCTATGGTTTCCGTGGTTCTAACCCTAAAGTTATGGAGTGGTTTGATAAAGAGTTCCAACCTAGTAAGTACCCACTTTCGGTATCTTACCGTTGTCCTTCAAATATTTTAAATCCGATTGCTAAGTCTATTGCATATAACTCTAATAGATATGAACATTCTTTGCGTTCATATAAAGAGGGTGGTTCTATTGAAGCTTTCCGATTTGATTCCGTAAAGGATATGGCAGATGCTTCTTTGCAGTTAATTGATAAATATTTAGCAGAGGGTAAGACTATTGTTGTACAGTCACGTGTAAACTTCACGTATTCTCCGTCTTCTATTCTTTATGCAACTAAGAGACAAGGGGAGTTTAACCTTTTAGGTGATGTACGTGACTTAAATACTGCTCGGTATCGTAAAGTTTGGAACTTGATTGAGTTAGTAAGAGGTAGAGGTCTTACGGATATTAAAAACAATCTCAAAGTACTTGCCCCAGAGATTAAACCTTGGGACGCTAAGAGACTTGCAGAGCGTTTGATGAACATTGTTCAAGAAAATGAAAATGTTCTATATTCTAACAACTATGCTTATTTTGACTTCATTGCTAATGATTGTGGCTTGAAGTCCTTAGCAACTTTGGTTGATAAATTGCGAAACAAGTTTGGAGCAGAATATCCGGGGGATATGCGTTTATTTAGAGAATTGTTAGCTCACGTTCTTTATTGGGGAGATTCTGCAAATGCAGAAGTTGTTGGTACTATTTCTACTTTAGCAGAAGAGTGTGATACTGTTTCTGAGTTCTTTACTGCTAAAGATTTTGTCAACAATAAAGTAAGAGAGGCTATGCGAGGTGGTACTTCCTTGTTAACTTTCGCTACTCCATTTGGATTTAAAGGGAGAGAAGCTAACATCAATATTATTTTTGATGATTCAGATAATGTATTCCCTTATGCTCTTAGCAGTGATATAGGTTATGAAGAAGAGCGCAGAATTCACTTCGTGGCAGGAACACGTGGCGATGAGAAAACAATTTACTTAACTCGAACAGGTAAAGTCTCACCGTTCTTAAAAGAGATGGGTATTCCAATTAAGGGTTGGGTTCCACTTGACGGTATGGTCTTAGATGGTGTAAAATTGAAGACAGAAGGCAGTTTGAAAGAACGTATGCAGAAAGCTCAAGTCGAGGATAGCTTGGGTGCCTTTAAAGATTTTAAATTTTAAATTTGAAGAATAAAATAAAAGATTGAGTGGTATCTAACGTGAGTAATAACACATATTTAGGCTTATCGTTTTACGATATACAGAAACTAGATGTTGACCAAAACGTGAAAGATGAGTTAACTTTAGGGTTCTTGCATAATTTGAACTTAACCTCTTTCATTACAAGCGATGCAGTAGATTTTAAGCTTTTAAGAGCTATTCGTCTGTGTTTGGAGCATGAGGTTCCGTTGTATTTAGTAGAAGCTAATTTGAGAGAGGATGTCCTAACTCCTCTCTATGAGCTTTACAGTTCTCATAGAACGTTGAGTTCAAGTGGTTTAGAGTCCTATTTCCATAATACTACGTATGAATTGTTAGTTGAACCAAAGACTTTAGGTATTCTAGTAGGGTTAGCTTTAGAAAATGTTGATTTTTCGAATATTGACTTTACATTAATTCCTTTAGCAACGATTGGGGTTTTTGCATCAGCCTTGGCGCAAGGTGTAGAGGTCTCAGACTTACAAAATAGTCGAGCGGTATCTGATAAAGATTATTTAGATTTCTTGATTTCTCTACGTATGGCAGGGGTGGACATTGACCCTTTCTTAGAAGGTTCATGGTCTGAGGAGCAAATTTTAGCTATTTTAAGAGGTCGATTAAAGGTCTCTATTGTGGATTTCATCACTCACTATATCAATGAGAATTTCACTGCAGGTCAGATTGAACAATGTTGGAGAGCTTCTGACTTCGGTTGTTTGAGTCTGATTTGTAGTACAGATAAAGATGACTATCCAATTTACAATGAGTATCAGATGTACCAAATCGTTGAGGGTGCTCGCTTTAATTTGGACTATCGTTTGTATGCAGACCCATCTCTCAATGACTCTGAGATGGCTTTGCAGCGTACAGAGTTGTTTAAGAAGGCAGATGAGACTAAGCGAGGGGCTTTATCAAGTAAGATTAAGTCCTATAAACCTAAAGGAGCTTTTTGGTAAAATGATACAAGAATTCTCTTTGGTACTGTATACGTTGTTTGTGTTTAATTTACTATTTTTACTGCGAGTGGGGTTTTCTTTCGTAACTAAAGAACTTACTTTAGAAGTAAATACAAGTAGAAAAGTTAAAATGCGAAAACAACATTTTGTGGTATCATGTATAGGTTTGACAACCTTAGTAGCACTAGTAGTTAGTGCTCTACAAATAGGGTAATTAGAATAAGGGTATCTCTAAGAGAACCCTTATTTTATTTGACAAAATTCCTATTTTATGTTATAATAAATTAAATTATAATGAACTAAGGAGAATTGAAACATGGTAGAATTTCAAAGTACAATAGATACAGTAGTAGATAGTCTTCAACGGACTCATCACGTTGAGTTAAAGGGCGATTTTGAGGTTAAGGTTGAGGGTGATTATATTCAGTTTTATTACCATTCTCCGTTCAAAGCGGTTGGGGTAGTATTTTCTAAATTATTTTCTAAAAGTCAGTATAAGCTGGGTTTGTTGAGTTTTATGGAATGTTTAGCTACTCTTGAGGGTATTGTCTCATAAATTGTTTTTATAGAGTTATTTGAGGTTTTAAATGTTAAAGTTAATTTTTAAAGGGTTACTAATTTTAGTAGGGTTCTTTTTTGTAATTTTTCACCCTTGGGTTTCTATCCTTTCTTTTTTGTGTATAGCACTTTCGTTTTATGTTTATAATAAAGGGAAAGAAGAAGATGAGAAGTTAGGGAAGATTGAGAAGAATTTTTTCAATCATATCAACTATATTCCTATCAGAACTCGTAAGTTATTTCATAACTCTTTAACGGGTTTGGACTTTGTAGGGCATAAAAGTGCTTATATATTAGCCGATAAAGACGAACTAGGTCGTATTGTAGGGGGTTTCATGGTTTTTGATGGATATTTATTAGATACCCAAAATAAAGCTATTAAGCTCGGTCTTTATAAACGTAGCGATAATATTCGTAAGAATGCAGACGTACCGGGTTTCGACATTGTGAAACAAGAGTGGGCGACTATTCAAGGAAAAGAGAGACCTTTATACCATAGAACTCACTTAGTTCCTTACCGTTTGTGTTTGAATGATGGAGAATATGGACACGTTATGTTTACGGGAACGGCTCGACTGAATAGTGGTATGCGTGTTAAAGAAAACTATTTACCGACTGAGGAAGAGCATAACAAAAATGCAGAGGTTATTTTCAAGACTGCATTAAAGAATCCTATGTATTATATGAACCCAAAACGAACATCTCAGTTATCTTTGGATGATTTTGAGCGTTCTATTAGTCACTTTGTGCATCAGAGTGCACAGGCTTATAAGCATACTTATAGATATGGTGTTGAGTGTTTTTATGATAATAACGGTTTGATTCCATCTTATGTAGAGGTTACTTTAGTTGATTGTACGAAGTATAAAGTTTTAATGAGAGCAACTTTGTTGAATATTGTTTAGAGGGAGTTTATTATGCCATTGTTAGATATTGAAGTTTATACTTCAGTTAAAGAAGAAGCAGATAGGGTATCTGCTATTATGTCAGATTTAATTGCAGGGAAAATTACTGCACAAGCAGCAGAAAGTTTGTTGGGTTCTAAATATTCTAGTTTTTCAAGGAAGAAAATGAATAAGAGTGCTTGGACAGTAAGTAAAGTAGTTCAACCCTTGCAGAATACTTTAGTTTATAATCAAGACTTAATGGATCATTTAGATGAAACGGCTTTCGGTTCATTTTGTCAGTTGGTATTTGGTTCTGAGCTTACAGAACTATCTGATGGTTTTTTCTCTGCTTTTCTACCTTTTCTAGATACTGTAGTTAAAAGTGTAAATGAAACGGAGCAAAAGTGGTTTGAGAAGTACTTTAAAGGTTCAACTTGGTTGAATTCACAGAGTACTGGTGAGTTTTTACTAGGGGTATCTTCCACACAAGAGGTTTCTAAAACACGTAAAGAATTTGTACGTAAGTCGATTGCAACTATCATTAAGGTTGTAAGTAAAACTTGGTATATTTCAAGAGGTAAACTACATCGGTATTTAGAGTATTTCGATGTAGCTGAACGTTTGTCATTTGAAGGGCAAGCTCTGTTAGAAGTTGATGGTGTTGTGAGTTATAGACCTATGCACAGAGGTTCACGAATTGAACCTTATCTAACTGTTGATTTATTTAACTCTAAGATTAGAGGTATATTAAAGCGTAAGAAGATTCTATACTTAGCAGATTTAGAGAAATTTACTCAAATTGGAGTTAAGAGTTTTGAGGGGTTGGGTATTTCTTCCTTTTGGAAGATTGAAGACGTCATGAATAGTTTAGGGTACCAATTTAAAGTGGTTGAGGTTTAGACTATGGTATTGGTGAAGAGAAAGAAACCTGTGAACAAAGTAAAGTTATTTAGAGGTTTTACGGGTTTGAATAGAGTTCGAAACTACGTAGGTCAGATAGAAGTAGAAAATTTGATTTGGAAAGTTAGGGAAACTGACACGGGTATCATGTTTATGTTCTCTGATGGCGTTATAAATACTTTGAAATTTGAAGAGCATGGAGTAGTTTGGAAACCACATGAAAAACATACTAGTGTAGTGTCTAACTCTGGGCATCTTAAAAAGTATTTGAAGAAAAAGGTACTTTCGTGCTATTATAAGGAAGTGGGTAAACGAAAATGAGATTAAAGTATGAGGATTACACAGATAACACAGATTTGGTAATTGAACTAAGTGAAGTTTTAGCTAGTTACACTGTTTTTACTACGGATAGTGAGTCTAGCTTTAAACATCGTTTAAATTTAGTTCGCTCAGTGCATCTATCTCGCCTTTGCATTCAGTTTGTTTTTACAGATGATACAACTAAGGTTTTAATTCTAGGTGAGTGTGAACCCTATTGGTCAGAAAATGAGACTAAACCAGACTTTGGTTCTAGTTATCTTAGTCCTACTCGTTTATTGGAGAAGATTAAGCAAGTTGTGGTGGGTTATCTTTATGACGATGTAAAGGGTGAGGTTTAATTGATGAGATTAAAATACGAAGATTATACAGAAAGAGCTGATATTCTTAATAAATTAGGTGAGTGTATTGGTGCTGCTTGCGTTTCTGCAAGAGATAAGAAAACAGGTTTGTGGACAAGGGTTAATTTAGTACACTCAGTTACATTTTCTAAGTCTTTCGTTCTTATTCGATTGAATGATGATTCTGACTTGGTTCTAAACTTGTTAGAAGATGGAGTTGAGTGGGATAAAACTAAGGTTCAATTGGATTTTAGCGACCTCATCTCGAAGTTAGAATTGTTCGATTTATTTGAAAAAGTAATCATTAACTATCTATATGTGTGAGGTTTAAATTGATGAATGTCTTAGAATTATTCGCAGGAGTGGGTGGTTTTCGAGTAGGTCTTGAGAAAGCAAGTCCTACGTTTAAAACGTTATGGTCAAATCAATTTGAACCGTCGAGAAAGTCACAAGACGCCTTTGAGGTTTATACTTATCATTTCCCAGATAGTGAGAATTGGAATGAAGATATTTCTTTGATTTCCGATGAGCGATTTTCTGCTCTAAGGGGTAAAGTGGATTTAATTGTAGGGGGTTTCCCTTGCCAAGATTACTCTGTAGCAAGAACTAAGAAAAATGAGCAGGGTATCGAAGGAAAGAAAGGAGTATTATTTTGGGAAATCATTAGAGCCACTAAACTAAGTAATCCTAAGTATTTACTCCTTGAAAACGTAGACCGTTTGTTAAAAGCACCCTCTAAGCAAAGAGGTAGAGACTTTGCTATTATGCTTAGAGCTTTTGCAGATTTAGGTTACGGTGTCGATTGGAGAGTTATTAACCCTGCTGAGTATGGTTGGTGCCAGAGAAGAAAAAGAGTTTTTCTCTTTGTTTATCGGAAAGATACCGACTATTTTAAGCAACAACAAGTGTTAGACGATTTCGGTGTTGGTACTAGTGGCATCTTTGAGGAAACTTATCCAACAAGAACTGAAGTTTTGAAAGATAGAAACAATTCTTTTAGTTTACCAAAGGATATCGTAGAGGTCTCAGATTCGTTCTCTACGCAGTTTTGGAACTCAGGAAGTATGATAGAGGGGCAAGTGGTTACAAAGGAGCTAGAGCCAAAATATGAGGGTTCTCGTAAGGTTCTAGGGGATATTTTAGAAAGTCCTTTGGACTTATCTGATACCATGTATCTATCTGAGGGTAAAGTAGATAAGTTCCGGTATCTAAGAGGTGCTAAGAAATTTGAGCGCACTAATTCAGAGGGGTATACTTACACTTATTCAGAGGGTGCTATGTCTTTAGTAGATAGTGAAGACTTATCCTCTCGTACTTTGTTAACTTCTGAAGGTTCTATAAGTCGTACCACTCATTTGATTAAGGATAGCAAAGGGTATCGACTATTAACTGCTTTGGAGACAGAGCGTTTACAAGGTTTCCCGGACAACTGGACTAAGGTTAAACTCAGTAAAGGTAAGGAAGTAGAGGTATCCGAAACTCGTAGAAAATTCTTTATGGGAAACGCTCTAGTTGTTGAGGTTGTTGAGAGTTTAGGTAAATATATTGCTTATAGCTTAAATTAGTGAGGTAAAATTATGGTAAAACGAGTTTATGAGCGAAGAAAAGAAGTCTATCTCGTTGAGTTCTACGGTGATTGTCACTACTTAGCGACTGCAAAGCGCTTGCAAAATCTTTTGAAGTCCGGTGAGTTATTAGGTGTGAGAGTTGATATTGATTTAGAGAAATCCGGTAAGAATTTGATTGTACCAACTTCTGTTTTAGAGGATTTACACTCTCAATTTGAAGATACGGGTCTTGGTATCTCTACTTTGCAGTTGGAATTTTGAGGTTAAATTTATGGAAACAAAAGAACATTTTAATAAACGTATGATTGCAAGAGTTCGTAAGATTGTAAAGGAAACTGAGCAGTATAAGACAGAATTGTTGCATACTTTGTGTGAGCAGAATGGTATTGTTATTCAGGAAAATACTCGTAGGGTTGTAAATACAGACTACTTAATTAGTAGAATTGAAAATGAAGATATTCCTTTTACATTTATGTATAGTGCGAATAAGACTTATATTTTTGGAGATTTGCGGGTTGCTTTAATTGAAAATTCTAGTTATAGTTACTTTGTGGTATCTCTCAAACCTCCAATTTTCGATTTGGAAGATTGGGATTCACAGTACGAATTATTAAGTTCATTTTTAAATGACATTGAATCTGAAAGTAGTAAATAAGTGATAGGTGTTCTTGATGACTTGGTACGAATTTATGATTAACGCAGCTAAAGACTCTCGACATAATGCTCGGCATTGGTTTCGTTATTTAAGGAAAGTAATTTTTGAAGATTACATTCATTTAACTGATGAGGATATCGAGAGGTTGCTTGATTCTGATGAATTGACTGCTTTTCAAAAAGTTAGTTTAGAGTTTGCAGTACAATACGGTTCACCAACTCATGAACACGTGGTATCTTTGAACAAACCCGCAAATATTGATGAAGTAAGACAGTTGATGGAGGGTTACAGATATGGATAGACGACAAGTTGCTTTTGAGCTTTTAAACGAAGAACTGGCAAAAGAAGGTCTCAATTTAGCTCTTATTTGCGTTGGTGGTTTTGTTTTGGAGCAACATGGATTCAGAACCACTCAAGACATAGATGCTTTTTACATTGAAACACCTAAAATAAACGAGGTCATTTACCGAGTCGGACAACAACTAGGTTTGAATACTTCTGAGGATGTTTGGTTAAACAATAGCGTTGCGAACTTAAATCCACGACCTCCATTTGATTTTTGTGAGGTTTTGTATTCTTTTGAAAACTTAACTGTCTACATAGTTTCACTAGATTACCTTTTAGGAATGAAACTAACAAGCGCACGTGAGCAAGATTTGAAAGATGTAGGTGACATTATCAGATATAGAGAGCTGCAGTCTCCTATTGCTTTGTCTAAGTTTTTGAAGAAAAACGGTTTTAAGACTGTAGATTTCGCTTACATTTTAGAAGGTTTCAGTCGAGCTTACGGTATGGATTGGTTACGTGATTTCTTTGAGAAACACCAAGAAGAATTGCGTAGATATTACTAACTTTACCTCTCAGTATCATCTCTTCGACGTGCGAACTTTCAATTCGCTGGGTCAATTAAACTAGAAAGATAATAGGTAAAACAACATGACTAATAGTACACAATTCCTAGTAGATATTACAAACTTCATTGTGAACAATTTCAAAAACCACAAGATTTGGAACGTAGAAATTACTTCCCCAGAGTCTTCTGATGAGAGTGCAGATGGTTTTGGCAAACATGGTATTGTAGAAGTAAGCGCAACTGACACTCAAGGTAACTGGAACTGTCATACCTTCATTTTCAATTCACCAGAAAATGTGGATGAAGAAACGAAAAGCTACTTTACAAACCTTACCTTTCCTTTGTTTATAAGCACTTCAAACACTCTTTTGTGGAAAGAATAACTTACCTAGCGGTATCCTCATTTTTCGAGGGTACTTTTTCTTTGCCTTAGATTTCCTCTAGTTTGTCTTAGATTTCTTTAAATTTGACTTACATTTTAGTTTTTCGGTCTCACTTTCAGTAAATTTTATCCTACACTCTCCTTAAATTGTCCTACCTCTAACGTCATTTGTCATATATTCCTTTTTCTTGTCATACGGTTGTCATAAGATTTGCAAAACCTTGTATTTTCTGCTATAATAATACTATTGAACTTGGAAAGGAGCATTAGACGGTTGGATTTAAAAAATTACACCTTACAAGGTGTGGATTTAGCTAAACAAGTATTAGCAAATGGGTTAGCAAGAGGGTATCCAATAGTTTTAAAAGGTGACCCGGACGTGGATGGTCTCATGGCTTGGTTCGTAGGTGCTAAGATGTTGCAGGAAGCGGGGTACTCATTTCATTCTTGTGTCAACAAAGATAGAAGACACGGTATTGTAGAGGAAGAACTTGTTAAAAAAGAGCGTAGTTGGGGTATATACGACTACTATATTCCTACAGAGTACCACCAAAATGAGATTATCATTAATGTGGACTCATCCCTTTCGGCTGAGGAGATGTTGCAGTTAACTCAACAAGGAAACTTTGTCATTAGCTTAGATCACCATGAAGTTGAAAGTAATCCTATGTTTCCAAATCAACAGTATTGGTCTACACAACAAGAGATCAGTGAGGGTATGGAGCTTGTGGGGGAAGCGGTGTTGATTAACAATCAGTACTCCTTTGAACCCGAAGAATTAAGATTTTGGTCGGGTACAGGTGTTGTTCTCAATGCTTTATCTAAAATTTTAGAGGTTGAAATTAAAACCGAGTGGGTAAACTAACGGTTTACACAAACATAGAAAACTTAGTAAATTTTTCATAGTTTTATATGTTTTATGTAACAATGACAATTAGAAAGCCCTGCACATTCTGTAAGGAGTGTGTATCATTACAAAAGTTAAACCGAGGAAATACCTAAAAGTCCGTTTGCCACAACGTAGGACGAAAGTCCAAGCGTGAGGGTAGCGAAAGCAGAAAGAAGAAACGGGATGTTGATACAACTCAGTAGCTAACACAAGCGTGAACGGTTGTAAAGCTGAAATAAAAGCTAATTAGTGTCTAGTAAATAAAAGTAGTGACTGCTAGAAAACGTTAGTGCTAAGTCAACGCAAACAAGGGTAAGTTTCGGTAGGAATATCCTAAGTCTTAAAACTTTGAGATATGGATAACCTCTAACGACTATCCTCTGATGGGGGAGTGAATTGACACTAAGCTGATGGTGTATCAGTGAGTAAAGCCGCAAGCTAATGGCGGAAGAAAAATATTTGGTCTGATTACTCAGTAAAGTTGTGTTAGAGTGATTCAGATTGACATATAGTCTGCGCACGTTCTGTAATGGAAGTGACTAGGAATTGACCTAGCAGTTAGGGGTTGCGCCTTAACGGAAACTGTCAAAAGTATGAAAAGCACATTGAAAATTGAATAACACGATAAAATTTGTTGCATTAGAATACACAATATGATACAATAGGGTTATCAAATGTTAAAGGAGAAAAATTATGACAGGAAGACCTAAATCAAAACGTGGAGTTAAGGTACACACGGCTTTTAAAATTTACCCAGAGGATAAAGTGAGAGCACAAGCTATGGCTGAGAAACTAGATATTAGTTTGTCGTCATATATTAATAAAGCGGTATTGGAAAAGGTAGCACGTGATGAGAAGTCAGAAAATTAGACTAAAACCAACAAAAGACCAAGAACGTCTTATGTGGTGGTATAGTAAAGTTTCTCGCAATTATTGGAACCTTTTAGTAGATATTGACAAACGTAATAACAAAGGTGAGTTTGATGGGTTTTTGAAGGAAAATGGGAATAAGACCTATCATTCAAACTTTTACGGTAGAGAGATATATAACATCAATCAATCAATCAGATTATCTTAAACTTGCCAAACTTGTTGTCGCTAAGAACTATGAGGAAGATAAAGAATTGTGGGCTTGGTATCATCAACCTAATCAGTCTTTCCTTTATACCTTTCTTGCTAGAGAGTTAGTAAAGATTCGTAGACAGAATAAAGGAAAGTTGAACTTTAGAAGTGTTGATAAAATTCAACCAAATTTCAATGTTCGTTGTGATACTTTCCCTAGTAAGAAGCGCCCGAGTCGTATTTATTTAAAAGATAATGGTAAACTTCAAATACCAACTATCGGAGAAATACCTTTTGGATCCATTAGACAGGATTTCGATTTATCTTGTAAGAAACAAGTAGCTAATATTTCGTTTGACGGAAAATATTGGTACTTATCCTATGTTGAAGATATTGAAAACCAAGTTGCTGATTTACCTAACTACACAGAGGGTGTAGGAGTCGATTTGGGAGTCAAAACTCTTGCAACCATTTCTGACGGAACAACTGTTCCAAATATTAAGACATTTAGAAGAGTTCGTATCTTAGAAAAACGTTTGAAAAGATTACAACGTAAAGTTGCTCGCAAAAACCTTATTAACAAATGCAACAAACACAATAAAACAAAGAATATTATTAAGCTAGAGAGACAAATTAAGTTGATATACCGTTCTATAAGAAATATCCGTATCAACCATATTCGTAAATTTGTTTCAGATTTGGTTAAACAACAACCAGAGTTTATCGCAGTAGAGGACTTAAATGTAAAAGGAATGATGAAAAACAAACATCTTGCAAAAGATATTGCGAATTGTTCTTTTTACACTATTAGAGAACACCTTATTAGAAAGGCAAAAGAACGACATATAGCAGTTCGCTTGGTAGATAGATTCTACCCTTCTAGTAAGACTTGTTCCTATTGTGGCAGTTACAAAAAGGACTTGAAACTCAGTCAGAGAGTTTACCATTGTGATAACTGTCAAGAGAGAATAGATAGAGACTTCAACGCTGCAATAAACCTTGCAAATACTGACAAATATGTTCTAGCTTAAATTTTATTTTGTTTTATTACCTTTGAAAACTAGAGGAAAAGAGTTTTAGTGGTAGGTCAGCCGTGAAGCCGAACCACTTAAATATAAACGCCCTGAAAAGTATGAGTATATCAAACGAAGAGTAGCGTTAGCAAAATTCGGCTCAATATGGGAAGGTTAATCGTGTTATTCAATTTTTGATTTTTCGCACTTTTGACTTACGGTAGCCATGCATGGTGTTACTTTGCTTTCGGATGTTCGAGATATTGAAAATCCTTTAGCAAGAGAAATACTAAAAGTTACGTATGAAACTCCACTTGTAGAAATGCCAACTTTACGTAAGTTAGCGCAAGTATGTCAAGCTGAGGTGCCAGATGTGTTTCAGCGACACCCAGAGTTTTTAGATAGAACGTTTATAGACTTTAGTTTATCTCCATACATCAATGCTTCTTATCAGTTGAATTTATTAGAGTACTTATTCCGTTTATGTATTCAGACTGATTTCTTCTACTCATTACCCGCTAAGACGATTCGGACTCGTATTCTTAATCACATGAAGAAGTACTTGAAAGTTACTGAGTTAGAGAATTTGGTTATTTTGGCTCTTGATATTGCTGAGATACCCGAAACGTCAGATTCAAAAGAATATGACTTTAAGTATACTTCTTTCCTTGGTTTGGTAGCTAATCAGTATTTGAGAGACTTAGGGAAGACAGTATTAATTGCAGCAGTTGATAAAGGTGCGTGGTTAAGGGGTTCTGTACGTGGGTTTTATTCGGATATTGAGTACAGAGAGTTTTTTGAGAAACATAATTTTGATGCACAAGGGCATAAAGGAGCTTTTGGTTTAGTCTCAGTTACAGGTGCGATTGATTTTCATGCCTTAGATAGAGACTTGAATATCTTAGAGTCTAGTGCAACTAAGCATGGTTTAAATATTCATGTTATGTCTAATTTGCTATCTGAGTTTGATGTCTTAAGGGAACTAGCTTATGAAAATGAGTTTTTATTGAGTTCTCATCATCATTCTATCTCATATAGTGGTTTAGCTTATTCTACATATTCTGAGTCTGCAAAAAAGAAAGGGTATGAGGTAGATGGGATGTTCATTGAGTCTTTTGATAAAGATTTAACTCCTAAGAATGCCTTGATAGTTCCTTATTTGATAGACAATGAATTACGTTTAATTTTAAGAAAATAGAAAGTTTGGTAAAACAATGACACAAGTAAAATTGATGGTTGATTTGGGAAATTCTGAGACACGCGCAGTTGCGCAGATTGTTGAGGGTAGTGTTGTAAAACATACAAAGGGTTATTTGTTAGATAACCATTTTGTAGTTGAAAATTTGGCTATGAAAGAGATTTATAAGCCTTATTTCAGCTCTGAGGACTTCAGTAAGTTGGATTCTAATATCCTAGAGGTTTCTTTAGAGGTTGGTGCAGCAAAAGCAAATAAATTGGTTTTGTGGGGAGAGTTGGCTACGGCTAATTTACCTAAGAAATTGCGTACACCAGTAAGTCATCTAGCTAAGGCAGATAACTTACTAAATTATGTAGTTTTGATTAACCTTATGGATAAAGTGCTTGATTGGGTATCTACTCTATATCCAACAAGTTCTAAGCAAGCTTTATCTCAAGAACTCAAATTTGATTTGGCTATTTTAGTACCACCAGCGCAAGCTGTTTCTGCGAGAGAAACTTTCGATAAGAATTTTGTAGGTTCATTTAACTATACGAATTTGTATGATAAAGCTGAGTTTACTTTGAATGTAAATTCTATTATGGTATTCCCAGAGGGGTATGCTTCTTTCTACTCTGTATTTTTGAGTTATTCTGACCTTCAAGCTCGTCCTCTTTATAAGGATTTGGCAGAGCGTGACGTTCTTATTATTGACTTTGGAGAGGGTACTACAGATTTGATTGGTGTATCTAAGCAACGTCTATTAGAAGGTTTGAAACATACGATTAAAATTGGTGGTTCTACTATTTTGAGTAAGGTTCGTTCTTCTGTAAATAAGCGTTTAGGTTTAGATATTCCTATTGCAAGCTTTAAAGATGTACTAAAAACGTGTGAAGTACGTTATGGTTCTGATGTTTACGATGTTAAAACTGATGTAGAGCAGGCAATTTACTCAGTAGCTTCTGATATTGCAGTAGAAGTATTTACTTACTTGCAAGGTTCAGAGGTTGGGGTATCGTCCTTTGACCGTTTGCTTTTAGTTGGTGGTGGAGTTGTATCTAATGGTTCTACTGTAACTATTTCTGAAGCTTTGCTTTCAGAGTTACAGATTGAATTTCCTACTTTGGACTTAGTAGATTTACAATATTTAGATGAGCCTACTGTTGAAGGTATTCCATTTGATTTAACAAGTCCACGTTATTTGAATATTCTAGGTTTGATGACAGGGGTAGCACTTGCGCTTAAAGCTAGAAATTAAAGATTAAGTGAGGTGTTACTATGTCAGATTATGATTATTACTATTATGAATTAAGTAAGTCAATTATATCTGAGGTTGAGACTTTACTATTAAGAGCACATCGGACGGATATTCGTTTGGTGTCTGGTGGCTCTAAGTTTCAACCCTTATCAGTTACTAGTCATGCTAAGAAGATTAGCACAGTAGGATTTTTGTTAACAGCTGATGAGAAATCAAAGTTAGATAAAAATGCTAAACTACGTGAAGTTGTAGGTGTGGATAGAGCACACGTAATTACTACATCCGATGAATTAATTCTGTTACTGGAGACTGAGTTAGGGGAGTCTTTGACTAAGGGTATGATAGAGCCTCAATCGGTGACTGCTCCTAAAGATACAGTTGCTACACCAGAAGTTGAAGTATCATTAACTGCAACACCAAATCCACAAGTAAGTTCTAGTATTTCAGAGGGTTCAAGTTCTTCTGAGAGGGTTTATTCTGATAGTGTTGTAGAGGTAAAACCTAAGGAGTTTGAGAAACCTACTTCTGTGGAAGTACCTTTAAATGTTACAGTTACAGATGATGGTTTCGGTCTTACAATAGAAGAAGAGAACCAAGTTTTACGTGCTGAGAATGCTTCACTACGTAGAGATTTGGAGAGAGCTGCAAAAGCACCACAAACTGAAACAAGGGTATCCGCTGAGGAATTAAGGTCTCTCAAAGATGAAATAAATCGTGCAACTGAGGCTTTGGAGCTTGAAAAAGCAGCTCATGAGAGAACTAAAGATACTTTAACTTTAGTAGATCAAGATTTTGAAACGAAGAAATCTGAATACAATCAGTTGGTTGTTGCGCATGAAGATTTAAAAGCTGAGTTAAAATCTAGCAATAGTTTGGCTTTAACTCCTTTACATGTACCAGATAATGTTTCTATTTACATTACGGCTTCTGCATTAGATTTAGTTCCCTCGTATCAATACTTGTTGTTGAATATGACAGATACTTTATTAGTAGACTTGTCACCGGAGAGTATAATGGACACTTTAGTTCGTATTACGAAGCGTAATCGAGTAGGGAAGTGGCTTTTAGGTGAACAGAATATTAGAGCTTTGTATTCTCCTTATGATGAGATTAAATTGAAAGTTGCAGATGGGTTAGAGTTATTGACTTCTCCGAATGCACTATTGCCAGTTAATTTTCTATCTGAGGTTGATTGGGAGCGTAAGTTTGATGATTTATCTCGCTTGAATTGTAAAGTTGTTCTCTTTTTAGGTTTGGAAACAAATCGAGGAGTATTCGAGTTTTTGAACCGTTTAGATAAGCAAGCTAAGGTACTGCGTTCAAGTAGTCCATTAAGTGAGCGTTCTTGGTCACGTGTAGTTCGTCAACATGAGGGTTCTGTAGAGGAGGTAGCAATTTGAGTTCAAGAATGACGTTATCTGTACGTTTAACTGAAGAGCAGTCTAATTTGGTAGAAGTTCTTCGTACAGAGAAAAAGTTAAGCAGTTATATCTCTTTATTGATGAGTGCGCTGCTACAAGATAGAGTGTCAACAACACAATTTTTATTAGGGTTATCTGACCAATCCGTAGCGTATAATGAGTTACAGGACGCTACAATTAGAGCGAATTTATATGAGAAGTGGTTGTCTTTAAAATTAGATATGCCCTTTGCAGATTGGGTATCTACTTTAAGAAGTGTTGAAATTGAGCATTTTAGTGGTTTAGAAATGCCTTCAGTTGATGTTAAGTCTTCTTTGTTGGCTTTGCTTGATGAACTAGGTTTAGAGTTGGTTGAAAAAGGTTCTACACTTGAAACCGCAGATGGTATTCCTCAAAGCACGTCTACAACACAAGAAAGTTCTACAGTAGGGGTTTCAACTGGTGTGAACCCACTTGAATTGAAAGATTTAGTAGCAAGTATGGTTCAAGAAATTCTAGCGACTACTTCATCTAATGTGGGTAGAGAAGTTGCTGATGTTGTTGAACCTACAGAGCCTTTAGTTGCAGTTGAGACTTTAGGGGATACAATTGAATTAGATAATAAACCGAAACAGGAACCTACTGTTTCTAAGGTTTCTGAGGAAGTTCACCAATCAATACCGGTATCTGAAAAGGTTGAAACGGATAAAGGTTCAAACGATATTGACCCTATTGTAGATACAGGTGCTCTTATGAGTGGTTTTGGTCTTGGATAGAGTGAGGTGGTAATTTATGGATAATCAACCAGATTTATTTGGACAAAGTTCTAAGAAATCGTTTAGTGCTAAGTCTAGTTCAGGTCAAGGTTTTGGGTCGAGTTCGAATGCTCAAAACGGTTTTCAAGGGAATGGTTTCAACTCTAACTTCAATCAAGGTGGGAGTGTTCCTTTTAAAAGTCCACAACAAGAGCCACCTAAGAAGTCATATAAGAAATTATGGATAACTTTAGGGGTACTCGTTTCTTTAGGTGCTTTAGGTGTAGGTTCTACTCTGGTTTATAAACATAATCAAAAGATAGCTACTGAACAAAGAGCAAAAGAAGCCAATTTAAAAGAGTTACAAGATAAAATATCTCAAGGGGTTTCTCAATTCTCTTTAGTGGATATTTCAGATACTTCAAGTTCTGATGGGGTATCTTTATGGGATTTGAACCTTACTTATGTGAGTACTAATGAGTCTCGTACTAATTTTGCAAGTGCAGTTGCTAAGTCTGTAATAGTTGAATTGTCAGGTTCTAGTGCTACTATTAAGTCTCCTAATTGGGATTATGTTTCTTGGGTTATTAAGAATGTTGACCATGACAAGATTAAGGCTTTAACTAAGGATTTAAACAAGGATTCATATACTTATAAGGATGATTTAGTAGATGCTTATGCTAAGTATATTTCTCAGAATTTATCTGATATGTTAGAGTATAAGAAGTCTTATGTAGCTTCTTACATGCAAGGTTCTGATGTACCTAAACCGTACATTACAACAGAGGTGTCAGATGCAGTAGGTTCTGATGGGAAGCTCTCTGCTGAGTTTATTAACACTTTAGATAGTGTAACTTTTAGCTCAAATAACTTACATACTTCAGAGGATATTTTTGTGGGTATTGTAGAGGATGCTTTTGGGGAGAAATCTGAAAGTAAAGCTCATAAGGAATGGGCTGCTCGAAACAATGAGTTACAGACTTACTTAACTAATTTAAAAGCTTTCTTAGGTTTGAAAGATAAAGCTAACTCTAAACCGACAGATAAACCTAAGGAATTTGAAGTTGTAAAATTAGATAATGCAACTTATGATAGTGCAGTAGACTCGTGGTTGGAATTGAAGAAAGTTGAGCCTGTACCTTATGTATTAGCTAATGCAGATAAGAACGTAGAGAGAATGGTATCTTATAGTTGGATTGGCTCTACATACATACGTGGTAAAGATAGTGATGCTAAGAGTTCTAATGTAAAATTAGGAACGGGTAAATATGATGATCCAGTAACTTTAGGAACTCCATTTGTTACTAAAATGAAAGACACATCAGGTAATTATCAAGATGTTCGAGTGACTGTTACTAAGGTGTTAGTGGGTGATGAGGCTATTAAGGATGTTCAAACCTTTAGTGATAAAAATAAAGGGTTCACAAGTGCTTCTGAGCTAGTTTTAGGTACGGTACATTTCCAAGTTGAGAATCTAACGGATAAAGAAATTGAGGTAGATTCTGAGTTCACTTTAGCTGACCCAGAGCAAAATTTAATCAATCGTACAGGTAATATGTATGGTCTCCCAGAGAGGGTTAAAATAAAACCTAGGGGCGTTTCTGATATGGTAGATTGGTTCAATACGAAAGAAACTAAGACTTTGAATTTGATGTGGGGTAAAACTTTTAATCACAAATTTGATGTAGTGTATATCAATGCTTTAGGGGATGAGCTTTATGACCAGTACGGTCGTAAATTAGAGCGTAATACTAAGAAGATTGTGGAGAATAAAGCACAAGCAGACCAGAAAGCTTTAGAGCGTATAGCTAAAGAAGAGGCAGAAGCTCGAAGAAAAGCAGAGCAGGAGGACTAATTTATGTTTAAACGTAAACAAAAAACTCCTAAGGCTCAACCTCAATCTCAAGTGAGTAAGAGTGCACAAAAACCTAAAGAGCGTTTTCTAAAGCGTTTAGTGTCTTATTTTAAGACACATAGAAAGACTCGTCTTTTTGTATTTGGCTTAATAATTTTTGGGGTATCTTTAGGTTTACTCTTTGCTTTATACAAGGTAATTTTAGTTTTACTAGGTACTATTATGCAGTTTTGGTTCCGTTACACAAGTAATGAAATTCTCTTGTGGGTTTTAACTTTGCTTTGTTTTGCTATTATCTGTGGTTTTATTTACTTTCTGATTGTTCGTAGGTCTGAGTATTTAAAAAGAGAAGAGCAAGAAGAAACAGAACCTATTGAAGTTGAAGTTGATGAAGATTGGTTCCAATCAGATAGTGGTTGGCAGTAACTAACACAGAGAGGGTATCTTTATGTTTCGATTTTTAAAACGTTGGTGGTCTTCATTACAAGACTATACAAAAGGTGCAGTTGTTTGTTTAATTATCTTATTTATTGCATGGTACTTTTTTAGAAAATCTTTCTAAGATTTGGTTAAGTGGAGAGCGAACGGTTATCGCACATTGACAAATCTACTCTTTTGTGCTATACTAATAAAGAAGTAAGTGAAAGACTTCAAATCGGTCAAGGATGCTTGGTGGTGCTTGCTAGACCGAAAAGAAAACGAACTCACTATTTAACGGTATTGGAGAGTCACGTAAGTGGCTTTTCTTATTGACTTAACGACTTATTTGTGGTATAATGATTTAAACTTAAAAAATAAGGAGTTAAGAGTTTTTATGACTAATCAAAATAAATCGGCTAACTTGCAAGACCATGTACAGTTTTGGGAAGATAGAGAGTTTGACATTTTAGAACCTATGTCCTTCGTATCCCTTGCAACTTTTGAACAAGAAGATGCGGTTGGGTTTACCTCAATTCGTGAGGTTCATGTTCGTAATGATTCTGTTTATGTCACACTTGATGGACTAGTAACTGCTCTTACTCGTAGCTTAGGAACAGATGAAACCTTTGAAAAACTAGGATTGAATGTAGAAGACCTTATTCGAAATACGGTTATGACTTATGTTGTTCAAATTGCTGAAAAATTGCCTAAGGATGAGGAGAGTTTACTTGCTTTGACTGAGGATAACGAAGATATTCGTGCTTTAATTAACCATCACTTTGCAAGTGTAGAGCGTTTGTTAGGTAATTCAACAGAAGGAGCAAGTTCGGATGAATAATACAGATTCAAATATTTTGGAAACTCAGCTATTGATTGGTAAGCAAGTCCTTGAAATGCTCTTAGACTTAGTAAGTGATGAGCACAAAGAAGGAGCTGTCGTACCTTTGGATATGAACGGTAGAAAATTTACCCTTACAGTTGAAAAAGACTAAACACGTTACATTGAGCGTAGTTTTTACACCGTTTTAATTCTATAAATTAAAGAATGGAAAGCACTTAAAACTTAAGTGCTTTTTGTGTGCTTAAACTTCACTAAGGGTATCCTTTATTTCACTTTCTTTCTAAAAATTATTAAAAATTTGAAGTTTTCACTTTCTTTCTAAAAATTATTAAAAATTTGAAGTTTTCACTTGCAATTTTTTATATTATTTATTATACTATAT
>ERZ773254.282-NODE-282-length-31710-cov-4.570021_pt1 | contig 31710 bp, 22 predicted proteins | sample MGYA00580516_ERZ773254 | MGnify/ENA primary metagenome ERZ773254 (study PRJEB29015, sample SAMEA2738158) | human oral metagenome | biome: human oral; feature: human-associated habitat; material: saliva | place: China | collected 2192 ...
CACTATTACAACGAAGAAAGAATACAGACAAAATTAAAAGGCCTAACTCCTTGCCAGGCAAGGAATCAAGCCTTATCATGTCTGTAAATTACAGTGTCCAAGAAATTGGGTTCACTTCAATTGCTTATAATCTTTTCATATGTTCCATTTCCTTTTGCATCAAATCGAACTTGGTCATGACATTCTTTGTATGAAAGGGGGATTGTTAATAGGAGACTATCATAACCTTCCAAAGTTAAAAGATCTTTGATAAGTGTACCGTTTGTATCGATAAGCACATGAAAACGGATACCAGCAGACTTACAGTATGTCAAGAGAGAGTTATATACTCTCATGAGCCTATTCCAGACTAGAGTGGGCTCTCCACCTAAAATTTTGATATAGAGATCTTCAAAACGAGTTTTCTTATGAACTTCACGAATATAATCTGTAAGTCGATCCAGTGTGTGTTCACTGATTATCTTCCCATCATGTGTTCCAGCTTGATAGCAATAGGGGCAACGAAGATTACAGCTTAGATTAAGTTCTAGGCTTACAAATAATTTTTTTTCGTTCAGCAAATAGGAAGAAAGAGAAGATTCAACGGCTGTGTCTGTATCGGCAAAAAAATACGACTCATTAAGGACTTTATACGAGTCTGTATCTAATTCAGCTACAATAGTGCCATTCTGAATAGCTTCTTTAGGTAGTTGTATTAAAGCATGGTTTATTGTGTTATATAGTGCAATTTCATCACTGCATTCAATGGATCTAACATATTTTGATAGTTTTATCATTTTTTCTCATCCTTTTGTTTAGAAAGGTCATCATCAAATGGAAAGTAGTACAAAGCATTATGTTAGGTTGACCACACTTGAGGCAGTGTGGTCAACCCCATGAAGTGAATTATCGTACTAAATCAGCTGATAATTCCGCATGTGCAGCAAAGCACATTCTTCTGCTCAGAAGCAGCTTTTACAACCTTGACAGTGATCTTCATAACAGAGTTCTCCTTTCTTTTAATTTTTATTAAACATTTGCCTATGGTAAATGAATAATACACCATAAACTGTTCTAAAATACGATTGAGCCAAATGGCATTAAGGCAAGTCTGGCTAGTTTAAAGTACTGTTTACCAAATGGAATTCCAATAATGGTTATGCAATACAGAATTCCAAGAGAAGTTGCCTCTATAGCTAACGGTAGGCCAGTAAAGCAGATCCATAGAAGATTCAGACAAAAATTTAAGGTGGTGTTATTGTGGGACAAAACAATTTTTCCAAAAGGGAAAAAACAAAGTTTTGATATCTTGAAACACTGTTTGGCTATTGGAATTCCAATAATAGTTAATGACCAGAGTAATCCGGCACAGAACCAGGACACACCTAACAAGGCACCTCCGAAAAGAAACCAAATTGCATTACCTAATAAAGACAAATGCTAACACCACCTTTCTTATATCAGTCGATAATCTCATCAGGGAAAAAATATTGTTCATTTGCTCCATCACCTAGAAATTGATTTCCATTTTCCGCGAGGAAATCTTCTATATAGCCATAATCGAAGCGCACCCCTCTTGCAGCGGGATATTTGTCCATCTGCCATAAATGTGTGCTTTTAATCATGCTATCAGGCTGCATTAGGCAACTAACAAAGACACCATCATCTTTTATTCCCCATGTTGGATCAACATGATAGTACTGACCATCTATTTTTACAAGGTTCCACATATGCCCGTTTTTCAGATCTTCTTTAAGGAAGCCACTTACACATAAACATTCGATATTAGCCTCATCCATGAGTGTTTTAAAAGCCCATGCCAATCCGCTACATATTCCTCTTTTTTCAACTAATGGCCCGTAAGCCAGATGCGGGATAGGATCAGTTGGTATTAATGAGGGATTACTATCGACTTCATCAAAAGCCCTTTGATCGTAGCAACATTCCTGGGTCAGATAGCTTAAAGCCAAAAAAGGTTTTACAAATTGTGGGACTTTAGATTTACCAAGAATGCTTTTCCATATGTTTTTGGCTGCAAAAATAGATTTTCCTTGTAGTTGTCGTAGTTGCTGTTGCGGTAAGATGTACGTATATGAAATTCTACATACAGAGTCAGCAGAAAGAGTATCAAACGAGCACAAACTTGTTTGCCATCCATGAACCCCTTCGTAACTACTAAGGAGTACGTCCATTATGTCGGTCAGTTTTTTCGAGATATTGTCAATATCAGAAGTAATTAATGTTAGCTCTTTAGGAACACCCTTTGTTAAAATGGACGTTGCATCCCAATCTCCATTGTCTATAGTTACATCATTTATTGAGGTCGGTGACAGATCCTGATACTGAATTGTGACATCATAATCATAACTCAGTTGAACTAATCCCTTTTTTAAGTAATTGGCTTCATAGCTTGACAAGAATGCTAGAAGCCTGCGCTCTTTTTTTAGTGCATTTTTGAAGACGCCTTCGATTGAACCAATACAATGCTCCAAACGAACTTGTGGTTGTTTAGATGCCATAGCACTAATGAGCAAATCTTCAGGAGATGTAAATAGTCCCATATTTAACCTCCTTAAATTAGATATTGACTTTGCCAATTCAAAATGAAAGAAGAATTATAGTTCTTGATTACATCATAAGCATAATCAATATTGAATGTACCATCGGCCATCATGCTGAATGTCATAGTCGTCCAGTTGTCATTTGCAGCGGAGCAAATGCTTCTGATCTTTTTGCAGTATTTCTGTACTTCGATGAGGGCATCATCAAATTCATCAGAATTCCAAGATTCATCCATTAGATCAATATAATCATCTGATGATGTTGTGATTGTATGGAATTGCAGATGTGAAATATTATTTTCACCAGCAACAAAATAGCCAACAACGACACGCTCCCAGTCTTTTGGTAAGATACTCACAGCTGCATTACCAAGAGCCTGAATAACGGCCTGCAGTTCTTGCTTGTGCTCACGAACATCATTCATGTGAATCACCTCCATGTTTTGTATTGTTTATGATTTTGGTCTCATTTCTGGTGAAACCATCTTGATCGGTTACTTTGTATTTTACAATGAATGCAGTTGGACGAGTAGATTCGTCTTCATATCTACAACGGAGTTTCACATCGACTTTATTGCCTTTTTCGAGTTCCTCTGCCCAGTCATCTTCTAAGTCCTTGTATTCATAGCGATTAACATCGTAGTCCATGGGAACAATGTTATCAATTTTTTCAGACCCACCGAAACGTTTGCCTATAAGATGTCCGCCTTCATCATTCTCAAGTCGATATTCACCGCCAGCCCTGGTTTGGTGTGCGGTGTTTCTTTTGCCTTCTTCGAGACGTAGGGTTCCCTCACATCGCTTGATACGCCCGTAACGATCGGTTTCATAACTGTAATTATTAACCTCATATTGCTCATTGGGCTTTAAACTGTATGTAGATTCAAAATGTGCTTTGCGTTGATTCTCTGACTCATCTTCATAAGCTTCAACTTCTGTATTTTCAATTTCTGCAGTTTCAATTTTATTTGTGTTATATTGTCGCATCACTTTCCTCCAGTCTTGCGAGAAAAGTATTTAGTGGAGTTCAGGTACGAAAGAGCATTCTTATAGCGGAAGTCATCACTATAACGTTGTGCATAACGAGATAGAATTCCAGCGTATATCTCATCAAAATATTCTGCGTCAGCTGCAGATAACGGCCACTTGTATGAGTGAACAGGATCACATTCTTCTGGCATATAGAGATACCTCGTAATACCGGGTTTGAGTTCACCTTCCCACTTGAGAACCGCTCGGATCTCTTTCTTTGTTAATGGATCCAATGTCATCTTTGTATTTACACCTGATAGTGGGAAAATTCGCATAACACTTCCTAATCGAAGGAACTCAAAAACAAAATCAAAGAATACTCGTTTCAGATCGTTTATTCGATTTCTCTTAATGTATAAATCATTATTTTCTACAAAAATCTGTATTTCATCGAGGAGTTCTTGTTGCTTTGATACCGGTAGAAGAGGTTTTACTGCATTAGGACCTTTACAGAGTAAATCAAGAAGTTCTTGAACATCATCATAAATGCTGTATAGGTTTCCTTCAATAAGGTTTCTATACATTAACTGTATAATAGCCCCTTGAATTCGAGTATAAGTACCACTATTCAAAACCGGAAGTGTTTTCAGGCGATAACGTTTATCCCATATACTGCCCATCTTAGCCAGCAATGTATCCGTCCATCCGGCATGGAATATTGCAGCAACACCAATATCTAGACGACTCAATTCTCGAATTTGATTATCATTTAGACTTAATGCAGCACCAATTTCTTCACAGTCGTTTTTGGATGGCAAACGCATAACAATCTTGATTGCTGTATTCTTAATTGCTGCTTCATCAACTGCTCCGGGAGACTGATCGATTATCATAAACCCCTCACCGGCACTACGCATTTCAGCGATGCAGCGGCATAGACTACCAACCGCAGCACCTTGAACATTCCCTGATTCGGCACTGGTTTCCTGAGAGCATCGTTTTAAGATGTTATGTGCTTCTTCCAAAACAGTGACATGAACAAGATCGCTGTTAGGAGCAGTAGTAATGACTTTGCGGTAATTTTTTAATTTAATTATTAAAACACCCATTATCAGAGAGCGGGTTTCATCTGAACCGATGCTACTTAAATCAATGATGGTATTTTCATTGAAAAGAGTGCGGTCTGGAATGCCAATGCTTCTTCCAAAAATTTGACCTTCAAAGCCATTGCAGAGCGAAGATATTCTGTTTAACAATGCCCCCTTATAATCACCCTTCGTTTGTGCGGAATAGGGCGACTCATTGATAATGCGTTCCAAAACTGTTATCAAATCCTTAAAAACTGGGAATTTACTACCTTTGGGTACAATTCTTTCGGAGTGTTCTAGATCCCAACCATGGTCAAGGTACACCTGTTCAAATGCTTTTTTCAGGAGACCTGGCATTGCACCATACAGAGGCCAACACGCACTCACAACCTGAAGAATATTGTCAAGATGTTCCCTAATATGGATGCCTGGACTAAATTCAAACGGGTTAATTTGTAAGAGACGATAGGGGGATTCGTCTGCTGTAAAAATATTTACCCCAGTTAAGCCGGCAAACTCAATCTTATATTCACCCTTTGCAGGTTCAATCACTAAGAATGGAATTCTATTATCAATTAGTTTCTGCAGCAGATTGTAAGTGGTATTACTTTTGCCGGAACCCGAGGATCCACAAATAAACATATGCGATGCAAAGGTATCCAAGTTCAAAAAAGTAGGAGTCTTTTCTGCTTGCCCTATGTGGTACACATTTCCGAATAGAATAGGACGTTTAACCGTACTTTTCCATAATTCGGGGATATTTCGTCCAAACTCTGCCATACTATCTACTACAATTCCAGGAACGGATTTACGTGGTAATCCCATAAGCGTAGGAATTTCTTTTCCGCTAATCATCATTGCGGGTGTGATTTGTTCTGTTTGACAAATAGAACGGCTTTTGTTTCCGCGTTCATCGGTCAGCTCTTGGAGCATAGTAAGGTTAATAACTGGATGTTGAAGGTTCTGTATATACTCTAAAACATTGCTACGTTCTTTTGGATTAGTAGCATCCCATTGATTGTAGTATGCACGAGGAGCAACTTGGGAATCGCCAGAGAATAATGCTGCCAAAGTACTTGTTCCCATTGTTGCAGTTGCCACATCGTCTGCAATCATATAACAGGCACTATTCCACATTCCAAAAGTTTGACTAACATTGATTCTCTTGATATGCTCCTCAATTTTTGAAAGCAAATCTTGAACTGCCTTATTGTCTCTATTCATCGTTAGCGAGCGATTAGTTCCTGATGAGCTTCCAGTACTTTGACTATCACCACTTCCGTAACTATCAGATGTACTATCGCTGTGACTTGTTCCAGTGTTACTGCCTGTCGCAGTAGAATTGCTAAATGAATTACCATTTCCAGAGTTGAAATGTATATCAAAGAGTTCATAACCGCGACCATTATTTGAACTCCGACCTTGAGAAACACTGTTTGTATGCGAAGTACCAAAAGAACGTGAAATAGAACGACTAATGGAACTATTGATATTGCTGGAAATAGAGTAATTTATTGTGTCAGACTCGTTTTCGCCATATGATACGGTTTCCTTTGCATACGGCGAGAGACTTGTATATAGGGACTCTAATCCCTCCATACATTCTTCCATAGCATCAGGCGACACTCTCTGAGACAGAACAACCAGGGTATATCGGTGACCATTCATGGTATCGACAAACTTTTCATAGCCTTGTGCGCTGAACTCTTTATCATGCTGTCGTTCATCTTCGCGACGGCTAGGGATCATACTTAAAGAACGTACGGTTCTACTGGTAGAAATACTTCCTGTCATTCCACACGAATCCAGCAGAGTATTTTTCTCTGCTTCTGAAAGTTTGTTGATTTCACAACCAGGAAATTGGCCGCGCATATTGTTTGAAAGTAGTTCGCCGGCAATTTGGCTATTTCCACTTGTATTGGTTGCAAGATACAGTGTGGTACGATTTCCATCGCTCTGCAAAATTAACGCTACAAGTCCACCAAAACTATTTAGTGCTGAATATACACTTACAAGCTTCTCAAAGCTATTTTCATCATCGTTGTACATTAATTTCGTGACTCTGTAGATTGCAATTCCGTTGCGATTACATTGTACAGGATCAAGTTTGCATGCTTTGCTCGTGTAAAGGCTGTCATCTGAAGAAGGAGCAAGCATTTCCAAATGACGGCTATTCACATAAAGTCCAATAATGCGAAGATCATTTTGCAATATTGCTAGTTGGGTATTATCCATCAGCATTTTTCTTGCATGCCGTTGGTTCTTATTATCTGGGCTTGCTACAGGCATAGGTGTTCCGGTACTCCGTGAAGGCGTAGGTAGTGTACTGTTTTTAGTACCACCAGACGGACGTCTTGCAGATCTAGAAGATGACGATTGGTTTGAATAAGTCGGCATTTGTGCGTCTCCTTTCTATAAATTTATCTGGTCCTTCCAAGAATTTTTTCAGGTTGGTCGGGATCTTCATCTTCGGATGATTCTTGACCTATGACTTCATCCAATTTTTCATCAAAAGCTCGTTTTTGCTCATCAGACATATCATCATACCCATGGCGACTTCTATATGCATCCACAACGGTATCGTGTTCCTCCGAATTTAAATATATTTTTTCCAATTTCCGATCCTCCTCTTATACTATTCAATTAGCGAATGTATTCGTCATCGTCATCCTTATTTTTTCTAGGATGATCGAGTTCTCGTTCCCTTTTCTCGTCATCGGTGTTGTCGGTATTATCGGTTTTGTCGCTAACAACTGCTACTTGGTCAATCTTCGCATCAAAGTCCGCCTTTTCTTCGTCGGACATATCTTCGTAGCCATATTTATCTTCCATACGAGACCGAAATTCGTCATAATCTTCTTGAGATACTTTCTTAGGTTCTGCCATTTATCCACCTCCCATTAGTTTTCGAAGAAGGGTGTAACTTGTCCTGGAATAGGGCAAGTTACAGTTCCTTATCGTTTTCCAAACAAATTGTTGAACAATCCGCTCAATCCTCTAGGTGTAGCTTTCTCACCAGCCTCTTTGAGCATAAGAATAAGTCTTTTACGTACATTCTGGTCGTAGTCACCGTATTTGGAAACTTGATCTACCAGAGAAGGCTTATAGTATTCCATTAACTGTTTTGCAAGGGAAGCATCAAGATATTTCTGAACTTCATTAACAAATGAGGCTGTTCTCCCAGAAACTTTGAACTTGTACATAGTTGCTTCACACAGGGACATTAGTTGTGGAACTATATTGCGCCCCTTAGTTGCAGCCAATACCTTTGCGACATATTCATCAACATAGCAGTCTATTGTTGTACCATCGATTCGCTGGAACAGACATAGAAGTGCTATGTGTAAGTCTGAATCACAAAATTCTGCAGATACAGCAATAATTTCCGAGAAATAATTGCTTTCAATAAACTGCTTATTTACTGCGAATTTCTTATCAGCAAAGGAATAGGCCAAATTGATTGCTTTTTCGACTTTACGTTCTCTACCAAAGTTTCGCTTGAATTCATATAAAGAGGCACTTCTTGAAACCATGTTGAGAGAAGTCGACCATTGCTGCATATCACGATATACCGTAGGATTTACACTTCTTGTGTTATCATAAGGCAATCTGGAATCGATAAGATTGAAAATTTCTTTTTCAACCTGTGGACTAACGGCACATTTTTTTATCGTATGAATAATATTCACAAAATCATTTGGTTGGGAAAATTTTACCCAAGTACTAAAAAACCATCGTCCTGTGTCCGTTTTTTTGCCTAGTTGGTTAATAGCTTCATTGAAAGCTCTTCCGAGATCTAAATCGAATTTGCGGACTCGTTCCATTCTGTTTGCAAGCAACTGTTCAACCATTTCTATGCTGGCAGACTGGGAATCGCAAAGCTTTCTGCATAATTCAAGTACACTTCCGCCGCATACGTCCATGACAGTGTCCCACCAATCCGTAGTCTTGTTCGGTTCATATTTTTCGAGATACTGTGCTACAGACAGAGCGATTCCATTAAATAAATCGGGCGACATGTTAAGTTTCCTCAAAACACCCATCAGCCGGCTCTGATCATTAAGTAGTCTAACTATAGCCATACAAACAAAAGAATATCTTTCATTTGTCTCGCTAATAGACGATAGTCCGATTCTCGCACTAGATAGCATATAGAAGAACATGTCCAACACAGTTTCTACGGATGCAGCATCACTATTCTTAAATTGCTTAGCATAGTCCGGCAACTCAGTGTCATTGAACAATTCCAGAAGTGCGGGTTGAATAACGGAGGTAATGCCTGAGGCGTTTAGTGCCTGCCATGTGCCAGCAATTCCGTTACTACGCTCTGTTAGATTTTTAAGCTTATTACTTACAATATCTGCGACACATCCAGTAATATCTCGTCCTCTGACAACTGGTTTTGCGAGATTCCACATATATTTTAATAAAGGGTATCCATGCCGCTCATCCTCAATAGCGCAATGATGATAGACTGCCATGCACTCATCGAGCAGGTAGTTATTCAGAGCTAGGTTGTTTGGAACACCATACTGCAAGAGAACATTCAAATAGTGAACCGAATTGGAATAGTCCCATTTGCTTGACTTGTGATTAGAATCAAGCAGATATTTGTATGCATCAAACAATTCAGGTAAATTGCCATTTAACTCACAGAATGGAAGACTCGGTAAAACAACATTACAAAAATCTTGAATGTCTGCATCATATTGAACTGCTGCAGAATAGTACGGCATACGAATAGTTTCATCAGGTTGGAAACTGATGGTTTTTGTCGTGCCATCAATAATTACAAAATTACTTGTAGGCATCTGTTTCAAAGCAGAATAGAAGCTATCTTTGGGGTGATAGCCTACAATCATGCAATACGGATGACGTGTCTGAGGAACACTGCGATTCATCATGGCTTGAAAACGTCCAGCATCATCAGTGTAATAGAATAGAATGCTATCGCCCTTTGCAAGGTTGGAACGGTTGGTTGTGAAAGTGATTTTTCGCGCCATGGATGCTGAAAAACAATATTCAATTGCAGCAATCCACAGTTCAACATTCTCAGGGGTGTCCTTAATAAGAAGAACTTTGCGCTCTCCTTCAGGTTTTTCAAATTCCTGTAACAAAAACCAAATACCTGCTTTGACTGCATCTTCTCGACCATCACGGACAAAATTTTTTACTATAGTAGTATTGATATATCCATTAGTTGGTGTACTGTTCACCTGCGGAAGAAAATCAGGCTCGGCATCAGGATCGTTGTCTAAGTAATAATCATTTTCCGTTTTCTGATGTGCACTCCATTTTGAAGAACCAAACCATTCGGCGGGATAGCCCTCAATATCTCCAACAAAGCTTTGCTTAATATAAGTTCCGGCTCTGTGACTTTTGCCATTTGCACGAGGAATCTTGCATTTAGGGCGAGCAACCTCATATGAAAGTGTATATACATTCGGAGCAACCATGAAATACTCATAGGAATTAAACAGGCCAGCTGCGGAGTTTTCCTTTGCACCGTTCGGCGTTGCCAGACGAGCTTGCAAGAAATCATAATTGGAGAGCAGCTGGTTAGAGAATAATTCGGGGCTCATGGAAAAAACCCCAAATCCATCGATACGAATAACTTTGCCTTTGTTTTTTAGGTCTCGGTGAGGCGAGCAACGTGTGTATATTATCTGATCTAACATCATTTTACCTTCCTTTCGTTTAGAGTATGCCCTAACACATTTGTAATAAACACTTGGAGACTTACATTAAATCGTAGGTACAATGCCTTCTTTAGAAAGCATCCAAATCAGAGGATCAAGAACACGGTGGGGTATTACTCGACCCAATTGGTAACTACCTGTAGGCGGCTGACCAAAACTGGATACACCAAAGAATCTTACACGGTCCTTACGGAAGTTTGTTTCGATGGCATTTAGAAAAGCGGTTTCACCGCGGCTTTCAAGCCAATCGCGGATTTCAGCATCAACAGCATCAGAGTCTGCTTTAACAAACCCTTTTTGGGTAAGATGAGGGCTAGGTTGCATTACAGTAGCAGTGCCAAAGCTGTCTTTGACCGCATCAATTTTTGTAAAAACAACAGCGACATCGCGGTTAATCAGCTTTCCTGGGGTGATATTGCAACTCTGGCGAACATAGTTAGCTAAACCATCAACCATATCAGCAGAAGCATCCGCTTCATGAGAGGTAGATGTTGACCAATTAAGAATATCTGGAGAGATAGTTTTTGCAACACCAGGAAGCGCAAGTGGATCAATTAAAATAACAAGCACCTTCGAACCTTCAATATAGCGGCTTATAACAGGATCGATATGTTCACAATCTTCACCGGCACCATCAAAAATGATCATGGAATAGGACGGAATCACTTTGTCAGTCATTCTATTTTTATCCTTAATTCTCCAAAGCTGCGGAGGCGGTGTGTTACCTGCTATCGTGGCAGGCACCGGTTGTCTCATATCATAAATTGCACGGTCGTTTTCTTGAAAGATAGTGGTAGTTTGTGCATCATCCATTGCAGCAATGACCCAAGGAGATCCCGGTGTGTGTCGCAACTCATGGAGCATGGTCGTTAAGAAATTTGTTTTTCCGGATCCAGTAATACCTAAGATGCTAAAACGAAGATACTTTTCGTAGTCCAAAATATCAGAAGGTAGTTTGCTACCACAGTAGCTGCACTGCCTGTCACTTGCGAATCCGTGACATCCAGGTTGTTTACATTTGGGTAGCTTTTTGAAAAGCACTTCTGTTTTAGAAGGGATAGCTTCTGTTCCGCAAAGTTGACATACCATTTTTAAATCTTTGCTACGTAATTCCTGTAAGCAGTATGGACAGAGTACATCTGAATGAAGTAGTGCCATATATTAGTCCTCCTTATTTCTGTGGTACTTTCAATAATGCGACATTTTCAGGAGTAATTTCGAACTCCGCCATATCGTCATTGGATAGCATTAGTCGTAATTCACTCTGAGGCTTAACTTTTTCCCAAGTTGAGTCAGGAAACTCATACATATATAGTCCTGCAGGGAAACCTGTATCCATTTCAGGAATGGTGTGTAGCACAATTGTTTTTGGATCTAAGAGTTTCATTGGAATGTGTCCGTCTGAACGGTAAACCAATTTTAGAACCGGAGTTTCCTCCGCATCAGTAGTGACATAGAGTTTACAATCCTTAGGTTTTGGTTTCGAAGAAAATAGTCCACCCCCCCAAGTCAGGTGATATTTGATTTTTTTCTTTGGCTTGTTGCTGATTCTTAGCTTGGATGAATCAGAATAAACTACACTGCCGTCAGGCATTTTGTATTGCCCAATAATGGAAATATATAAGTCATCTTTTGGCGGAGTTTCAATCAAAATCATACCATCGCTGATGTAGTCTTGAACTGTAATTACACTAAGTGTATTATGCTTGACATCCTCAACAGTTGCCCACGGTACTTTGGAATCTACTTTTCTCGCAACAATATAATGGATACGATCAAGGTTCTTAGGCATGTTTTGCAGAATGATTTTGAGTCTACCGCCCTCAATTCTGGTTTCTGATTTGTTGATTTCACATTTTTCAACACTCGATACTCGGATAACTTCCGAGATAATACCTTTTGCACCAGAAATAACGACAACTGCCAATGGAATCGATGTATTAGACGGAATATCAAATTGGCATTGCTGAGTTGTACTGGTTGTGTTGGCATATGTTTTTCCGTTTCCTAAGATTGAATTAATGTCAGTAGCTGGAATAATCTGCCCAATTATGTTGTTGACAGACGAGGAAGTTACTTCTCGAACCAATACAGAACGCTGTGTGGTATCTGCAGAAGTCCATCTTACATGTACAGTTCGTCCCTCTGTTTTTGCAGTGACATTTTTTAGGGCGATAGGTGGTTGTTCTGGGGTAAGCATTACAGTATAGCCTTCACTATACCTGAAACTATTACCATAAGGATAAACGCACTGCAATCTATATCCGTATGTCTTATTGTTACATACAGAAGTATCATCATAATTCGCAGAAGCTCGTTCGGTAACGATGGTGCAGTTTGCTGACGGATTTTCCGATGGGGTTGCGTTCATACATCTTAGGATTCTGACTCCAATACAGTTTGTGGGTAGAACCCAGCTAAATCGACAAACTCCGTTATCTGCTATCGCACGTACCCGTTTTATATCCAGTTCACTAAATTTTTCTACCTCGCATGTGACAGGGTCAGAATAAACACCATGTCTGTGAGCAAAAATAGCATAACCATAGCTTATACCCGGTTGAATTGATTTATCCTTATACTCAAGAACATTCAAACTTTGAATAAGCATATCGCCATCGGAGTGCCTTTGAGGAATTCCATTTCTTTTGCGAACGACACAGTAAGACACTCCTTTGTCTCCCGCAGGGTTCCACGTCAAAGTACAAATTAGAGGTTCTCCAGAACTGATTGCTCCGTGCAAGTTCGTAGGAACATTAGGTTTGCAAAGGCCAAGCATATCAATCGCAGGTTGATAGTCTTTAACTATATCGAGAATATCTACACAGCGGTTAGCCCGGACAGATACCGGTAGATCGGATGCAGGCATCATCCTCTGCGCTTCAGTGACTTTTTCTGCAATGAGTTTGCGCTGCCCATCTAATTTAAGTTGCGGCATAGAGGCATAAAGGGTTGCAAGCAGCTTTTGAGCAGTATAGAAATTGTTGGCTTCAATAAGAGACTGCAAATCATTCAACGGCCTCTGATATATGTCGCTTTTTTCTTGTATAAGTTTTTGAAGTCCACTAAGTTTAGGATGCCCGGGATATGCATTTTGTGCATTAGCCAGCTGTTTTCGCGCTTCAGCAAGATCCATTTCCTTTAAGGCAAACTGTGCCGCGTTATAGTATTCATCAAAGAATTGCATTTCGCTGACATGGAATCCACATGCACACCAATCAGCAGCTGCTGGAACTTTTTTATGGCACTTGGGACAAACAACATATAATTCCGCACCACACGCTGCACATTTTCCTTTTTCGGCTTCTTCACGAGTTCTAAACTCCATCGGGGTTTTACACGAACCACAAGTTACATGAATTAAAGCCTCTATCGGTTCATAAGGATCTTGCATCAGTCCTGCTTCTTGATTGTATAAAGCAAGTGATAAATTGAAGTCTGGGAAGCTCTTTTGTATGGTTTTGATGCAGCTTTCAGCGAAGTAGCGATCTTTTTTAAAATCATCTGGTGCCGATTTCAAAAGAGCAAAAAAATCCTTTAATTTTTCTCGCTCTAGAGACTGTTCATACTTTTTCCTGTTGGCTTCAGAATCAAAAACCTGTGTTGTACCAGCCGTGAAAAGGTCTGCTAGGAGATGTCCTTGTACGCTCATATCACTGGCCAACTGTGCGGCACCAGTTTCCATGATGCTATACAGCTCTGTTGTCCTTTTTCTTCGAAAACTGGTAGCATCAGCTTTTGTTCCGCCGCTAAAATAGCAAGCTAAGTCAAACAGGTCAAAAACTTGTGAAGTCCATGGATATTTGGGAATGGACATTACACGGAGTTGCTCAATTTTGCTGCTAATGATTCCTAAAACAACAGTCGTCAAAAATGCCTCATTCAAATTGACTGCTTTTTCACGCTTTTGTACAGTAAACCCTTTCTTTACATAGGAGTCCTCGATTGTTTTGGGTGAAAGCTTTAGTTTTAAGTGAACATTGCGAATTTGGGCATTGGTCACTTCGGAAGTCCCGGACTGACCAATAAGCATAATATCAATCAGTTTTTCAAGTTGTTCAATTCGTTGGTCTTTAAGTTCACGAGCTTCTGCGTTGCGTGTTTTGTTATCTTTTAGGGTTTCTATAATGCTTTCATACAAATCCAACTCGGCAGAGAGGATGCTTCTTCTAGTTGCAATTATCTCGTTCGCAAGCATATCCTCAGTTCGTTTTTTCCATGCAGAGATGGCTTGCTGGATCCTTCTTTCATTTTTCTCAGGAGGATCGAAATCCAACCCTAACATTTCAAAAAAGTTACGTCGTGTCATTACACACCTACCTTGTCCTTTGGTATAAGAGGAAGTGTTGCTCTTTATCCTTCGTTAATTGCTAGCCAGGTGGTAACACTGGCTTCACCGCTGGTGCGCCCTCGTTTAGCAGTAGTTCCTCCGCCAATTTCTTGCGCAATTTTGCCAAAACTTTGAGTTAATTCACCTTGGTTAACAAGCATAGCCTGGACATCGCCGGAGCTAATATCTTTCAAAAACTTTTGATCAGCACTCCCGAATCCGATTCCGGTAATATCAATGCCTATGTTGTGACATGTACGAGCGGCGGCAACGGCTACATCCTGATAAGACCACATTCCGTCAGCGAGAACGATACCAATTTTTCTTCCTTTTTCCTTGGACAGCATAGACTTAATATCGCCAAAAGGATGACCTGCATTACCCACGCCAGTCATGCAACTGGTAATAGAACGGATTGAAGACTTGCACTTGCTCAAATTACCAGTGAGAGATTGGATAATCTTTGAGCTATCAGAGACAGCGATAGCACCAATCTTAACATCGCCAGGATAATCATCGAAGTTATCAACAAAATGACACATAGCATCAAGAGCATCCTTGATGGGATCGCCAGACATACTTCCTGAAACATCAACAGCCATAACAACGGAAAGAGGTTCGGCTGTAGCTTTCATATCCTCAGGGTCAATTGGCTGACCATATTTACTCATATCATCAGGTACAGGCTCTTCCCGAATAGGGAGATCTACAGTAGAGTTGCCCTGACGAGCCTGGACATGAACCATACCGTTAATATCATAACTGTATTGGATTTTGATAGTAGTAGGATTATCCTCACGATTGTGAGTAATTCCAGAGACTACATATTTGCTGATAATCTGGCATTCCAGTGGGGCTTTCGTCCCCTGGAGAACATATATTTCCACTTCATTGTCACCATGTGAAGAAGTGTAGTAGTGGAAGGCTTCAGCACATTTTACAGGGATTTGTTGATTTGCCGGAACAATTGTTTTATTGATGTATCTAGTTCCTTCAGCATTCACCGCGATTACTCCCATGGCATGTGCAACAACATCAACATGACTCATGCAGAGAGCATTATTCAACGTAGTTTCTTTGCCTACAACACCGGGCAATGAATAGGATGGAGTCGCTGTAGGTTGCGGTGTATTCCTTTTAAACTTAAAAGGGCTGAACCCGTGGGACTTCTCTTCACTTATGGGTGCCATTGTAATAACGCTATATTCCGGTAGTGGAAGATGAACTTGGATAGCTGCACCCAAAGCAACAGCTTCATCAGGATTAACCTGGGAGAGCGGGGTATGCCCACTGATTCTTTTCAGATGAGTCATTACCTGACGCATCCTCGTTGAACCACCAACAAGGAGAATATCGGTAATATCCCTCCATGTGATATTTAACCCTATCAAAAGGCTTTCACAAAGTGTGCCTGTTCGTTCTATTAAATCACTTGTATTCTGTTCAAATTCCTCCAATGAAACGGTTGTTGAATACCAACCATAATCAGGAAGGTTGATTCTAGCATTTGCAGTATTTCTTGTAGTCAACTGTTTCTTTACATTTTCCGCATTTTGAGTCACAACCTGATGAATTTCAGGATAATCTGACACAGACAGGCCTGTTTCTTCTTCGATTTTCCCCTCGATAATCATAGAAATACGAGCGTCCCAATCTTTGCCACCAAGGGTATGATCCCCGGTGGTCTGTAGAGATTCCATCTGATTTCCTTTTTTCATTTGAACAAGAGTAACGTCAAATGTACCGCCACCTAAATCGTAGACTAATACACGGGCATTTTCTCGCCAATGATTTACACCATAGTTCATTGCTGCGGCGGTAGGTTCATTGATAATTTGTCGAATGTTTAAGCCAGCCTTCTTAGCGGCATTCATTGTCGCCTGTCGCTCTTTATGGTAAAAATACGCCGGAACTGTTACAACAGCTTCATCAATCGTTTGATGTGTAACTCGTTCAGCTTCCTCTTTCAAATATCTCAGCAGAACAGCGGAAAGATCCTCTGCTGTATAGCGCTTTCCGTTAAAGGAACAGTATGTATCCTGGCTTCCCATGCTCCTCTTAAATACGGATGCACAACCAGATTCACCGGCTTCAAAAGCGTCTTTAGCTTCTGCTCCAACAATAATTTCATTATCTTCAGTAAACTGAATAACCGAAGGTGTGATTTTTTCTCCAAGTGTATTAGGGATAATTACTGGCTGTCCTTTTTTTTCATCCATCATCGCAACAGCGGAGAATGTAGTCCCTAAGTCGATTCCGACTTTAATTCCCATTATTTCACCTCCATGGAAAACTTTTTGTAACAATAAATACGGAAATAATTATGGTGGTGTCAATTATTAATAACGAGGTGCACCCTGCGCTCGAGCTGGGCGCACCTCGTTTCAAATATTTTTTTATTCGGCAGAAACACTCATCTGATTTACTGCACTTGTGGTTGCATCAACATCAGACTCCATGCGGAGAGTTGTTTCCACGATTTCTCCGGTAGAGAGGCTTACTGCTTTGACGCAAACGCCTATTGCGTCCACTTGGAAAGTAACTTCAATAGGAGAGCCTTTTTTTGTATTAGGAGGCAGAAGCATTTTCAGCTCTCCCAGGAGTTTCACATTATGTGCAGGATCAGTAGGTTGCTCCTCACCGTAATTATTGACACAAGGTGTAAGTGCATCATCCATACACATATTCTCAAAGGCACGGAGAACAATCTTTTCCATGTTGTCAGCTGTGGTATAATAGGTTTTTACGCAAGTTGCAGGCATGACCTCACCCATTTTGATAATGTTATCGATGATATATTCACCCGCTTCATTTAGAACACCAGGGCCGAAAGAACGAGGAGTCTGATCTTCAATAGTGATGAAGACAGTAGCAATTCCACTCCCAGCACCAGCACTATGAGGAGGGGTTGTACCGTTATCAGCGTCAGCATTGTTATCGCCATTAGGGGGATTAACTGGCCCAGTGATAGGTTCGGCGCTAGTTTCGCTTTCTTCCACTAGCATGTTGGCGTAAATGGCAGCCCCCATAGCAACAGCACGATCAGGCTCATAAATCTGTACTTTACCAGGGAATCTCGCTTCAACAGCGTTTCGAATCATAGGCATATATGTAGAACCGCCTACCAAAAGTACCATATCGATTTCAATATTACCTGCATTTTGCAGGGTTTCCTCGACATAATTCATAGTCTGAGCTACCTTATCAGAGGTTAGGTTTTCAAAATCTTCTCTGCTGATAACAATAGTAGTCATAGCACCATTTACATTGACTTTAACTTTAGCAGTTTCTGCATTGCTAAGTTTTTTCTTGGTGGTTTCAACTCGACTACGGATCAACTGACGAGTTTCAACATCAATTTCGTCCGGAGTCAATCCATTTTCATCACAACAAGCTTGGAGAATGAAATCAAACAGCTTATCATCCCAATCCTTACCACCCAGTTCGTCATTACCACCAGTAGCAACAACGGTTACTTTCTGAACTTCGTTTCCATCAGCGTTCATGACCAAGGCCATTTTTACAATGGTAACGTCGAAAGTACCACCACCAAGGTCATATACAAGAATAGTCCTTTCCTCCTGAAATTGTCGGGCACAATAGCTCAACGCTGCAGCAGTAGGTTCGTTAATGAGGTTAAGGACATTCATACCTGCCATTTCACCAGCTTTTTTTGTAGCATTTTTCTCCTCCAAGCCGAAATATGCAGGACAAGTAATAACAACGTCGTCTACAGATCCACCCTGTTCTTCAACCATTTGTTTCAAACGCTTTAAAATCAAAGTGCTAATTTCAACAGGAGTATAAGTCTTTCCATCAAACTCATAGGTTCTAGCATTGGGCTTACCGATTTCACGTTTCACAAACTGAACAACACGCTCCCCATCTGTTTCAACCATATCTTTGGCACTATTACCAATTACAACATTGTCGGCGCTCTCAAAAAACACAGCAGAAGCCAGAGTGTCACTCGCATCTGCCTGATTGCGAATTACTTCCGGATTTCCGTTGCGATCTAAGGTTGCAATACAAGAATAGGTTGTGCCTAAATCAATACCATATGTGCTCATTGCTCATTTCCTCCTAAATTGTCATTATCCAATGTGTCAATTATTGTATCAGTTGCACACTCATCGTCAGCTACGCAAACGGTGGGTTCATCGCTTTCTTTTACTTCCTCAATGATTGCAGTTTCTTCTGCCAAAGATGGATCAAAAACAAAGACATCTACAAACTCGGGATACAGAACCGAACGTTCCCTTAAAACTCCAGGTTTTCTGCTTACAGCAATTGTGTTGTGGTTTTCCTTCTGTCCAGTAGGAATTTTTTTGATGATTTTGCAGTTTCTAGTTTGGCGAACAGAACCAATTTCACTTCTACATATCTCTGCACCGTAATCGCTCAGTATATCTTCAAGCTGCTCAAAGAGGGATTGAAGATTTTTACGAGATTGATTGGTAATAGATTCGTCATCCAGTAGAGACTGATGCTCAACATAGACAGATGCAATCTCTTTAAGAATAGGATTGAACTGTTCACCGGTCATCTGTTCTTTTAGTTTATCGAGATCATGTTGCATTCCTTGACGCACTTGAATCTGAAAGTTTGCATTATCTCTAAGGGCTTGGGCAAGTTGCCTATCGTTTCTTTCTTGCTTTTCCAAAATAGATTGAAGCATAGTTACCACTTGAGAATTCTCAGCTTTGGCTTCTTCGGCATGGTGTGTGCTTCTCGCAGGAAGAAGTTTCTCAATACTCATTCGTGCTGCATCTATTTTGGCAAATACTGCGCAAAAATCAGCATTTTTGTTGCTTGAAATAATTTGTCCAAGACTAATGATATTATCGTTCAGACCCTTCAGCTGACTCGCTATCGACAACAGAAGTGTCATTTGATCAACTTCTGGGACAGACGTTTCAACCGGCCCCCTTTTATCCGTTTCCGAAGCAGGAGTTTCAGTGGCTTTCGGATCGTCAAAGGTAGGCGTATTTATGGGGTCGATGACAGGTTTATCATTTATTTCTTTTTGGTGCGCATCCGTTGGAATGCCTGTCATTTCTGACTTTAGTTGTTGGTTTAATGGCATATCATAATCCTCCTTTTTGTTATTTGTTAACGGTTGCGGGCGGCATAATCAAATCAGAAAGCTCTTTATCAGCGAGAGGCAGCATCCATTCGACAGCATCCGTAATCCCCCAAGGCTCATAAGGAGTACCATCAGCAGAATGTCCCATTGCACTAACAGGAAAGTAATGAAGATTGGAAAACTGAGTCTCTAAATTATCTACAGTCGCGGAAAGTCCAATATCCATTAGGAACTGGCGGCAAACGCTGTCTCTGGCGGTCTCATATGTGCCATATTGCTCGGTATTATTACGAAAAATGCTTTTGATCTTAGCCGGACCGATTACTCGTTTAACTTCTTTAATGTCAGCTTTAGCAATCAAAATTGCAATCGGAATATTGCAACGGGAATTTGCTTTGGCATGACCAGTGCGGATAAGGTAGTTAATAAAATTTGTTGCAACATCTTCAACTGCCATATCACTGAAATCGGACACATCTTCGCCTGCATTGATTTTATTGATTCGAAGATCCCCACTGCTGAACGGGTCAATTAAGAACAACAAACCATCGCAATAATGGAACTGTTGTTGCTGAACTTCTGAATCAGCAGTAAAGCCATCAAACATTTCTCCTGCAATGTCATAAATGGAGAATTGTCTCTTTACCCTCAGGGAACTATCAATTAAGATAGGGTACATTTGAGAGTTGAGTTGCGCGGTGGCAGGACAGTCAACGCCGTTATACCATTCTTCGAGTCCATCGAAATAAGGTCTATATTGATCTGCGATGGCAAATTCGAGATTCCTATTAGAAGACAGTTTTTGCAGGTATTCGTGAAAGAAGGCAGATAGATAAACTGTTTTGCCCGCTTTACTACCGCCAATAAGTTGGAATACGATAGGTCTTGCATCAGACGCAACCAATGGGGATCCGCAGTCAGGGCAGAACGCGTCCAGTTTGGAACGGCCATTCAAAAAGGTTGCAGGTAATTTTTTGCCGCAAGTGCATTTATGTTTCCAAATGCCGTATGAGCCTGGCACAAGCTTTTTGTGCATTGCACCGCAGTCGGGACACATAAAGGTTGGGATAAGGAAACGGCTGTGGCAAGTAGGACAATCTGCTCGAATTTTGTTCTTTACCAAATAAAGACGATCTATTATCCATACAACTGAAAAAATAATATATGTCAGAAGCATAAAGAAGGTAGTAATTGTGCCATGAATTAATCCGAGAGTTATGCACAAAAGTGTACCCACCACATAAACAGAGATATAACCTAGAACAATATATATTATTTTTCCGATTGCTCTACAGAATCCCCATATGCCAGTACTGTCGCCTCGTATTGAATCTCCGGTAACCTCAATGTCAAGGCCGGTATCTGCATTAGCACTAAAGGCATCTTTAATTGTTTCGATTAACTGTTTATAACCAGGTCCGAAAAAGTAACTACGTCTAGCTGGTTCATCACTTTTTTCCCATTCCCAATGTATAAAATTCATATTCTTTTTGATGGCAGAAAAATAATTCTTAAGTGCCGAAAATAGCCCGACAAGAACTGCGATGGCTGCAATTACAATTGCGGCTATTCCACCGGCAGCAGCAATGACTGGAAGAATGTATTTTACAAATACATAGATTGCAAGTCCAGCCAAAATAAGCATAATAACGTATTCCATAATTATCCTCCAGTATATTGGTCATTATTTATTGGTTAGAACTTCATCTACCAATGTCAAAAGGTTTCCCTGAGTTTGCATCATTTGTCTTGTTTTTTCATTACTTGCAAATAGTGTAGTTAATGCAATACATGTATTCCAAGTCATATCTCGTCTTTTTCCTTCAATTGCATTATAAGTTTGACGAGATACTCCTATACGATCAGCGACTTCTTCTTGTGATATATCGAGTCTGGCTCTCAAAACAGGAAGCTCATTAATTAACTGAATCATACACAGTGTCTTCTTCGCATCTTGAATAATAGGATCTGCCATGTTGAATCACCTTTCTTTCGTAGAGTATCTCATAGAATCCTAAATAGGACAAAAACAGTTAAAGTGTAAAATTATTTTACAAAATGCAAAGTTATTTGTTGATATGTATCCGACATTTATAGTGCAATTTGTACATTTTTTTCACTGTTATAACTTTTATCTCCTTTATTCAGTATTAGTGGCTTCCCACGACTACAGCAGCGTTGATTGCTGCTGTAGTTTCGGCCGGTTGCCATCCGGCTCTCATTCAGGTGGGGCAAGATAAGTATTATTCATTGATTGCGACAGCAAGAGATTTCAGCTTCCCGAGGACTTCGACCTTTTCCTCCCTGCTAAGCGCGCCAGTAGCGTACTTGACAATTTTCTTGTAGTTGATATCGGGGATAATAAGGCAACAGTCAAGATAGTTGTCGAACATCTTGTCGTTGAATTCCTGACCAGCGATAGAGAACGTAAGTCGATAGGTGATTTTCCCATCGTCCTCATTAAGCCTAAAAGCTCCATAAGGAACAGTCTCGTTGAGCCGGCTCAGTTTGCTGTCCATCAGAAAGAGATACTCGCTCAAGCATGAGATAGGGAGTGTCGCGTTAATGGTTACGATCTCTGCTTCTGCATCGACGCGAACCATCACCATAAAAGCGGCGTTTTTCATGGAAAAGCCCATCACAATCACTCTGTTTTCCTTGTCGACAATAAATGCATGCCACTCGTTCTTATCGATAAAGGATTTAATGGCTTCATAATAGGCGTCGGCCTGTTTAACCTTCTCAAGCATTTCCATGAATCCTTTTGCTCTGGGATCGAGATCAGCACCTGCAACCTGTTCAGACAGTGCACCATTACGCGTATCAGTCATTTTGTTCACGCTCACTTTCTTTGTTATTTGACGATTGTCTCGTCTGTGATTCTATTGTCTCACACATCTTCTGCACTTGCAGTTACACACCTGCAACATGTAATGCACATCATGTAACATTCTGAGAAATCGTGTGTTACAACAGGCTTCTCGCGACCAGCTTTCGCTGGTTTCGGCCAGTTGCCAACCGGCTCTCATCAGGCGAGTAGTATCGAAGTTACATAGATACCATCCGACTGGATACCTTTCATAGTTTTTCATACTATCCCCCTTTTCTAATCTTCGCGTCAGGAACTCCACACCAAAGAGTTTACTCATCCTCTTTCTTTGACCATCAATATTCACTCAACAGCTCATAACCACAAGACCAAGTCGATCTTATCAGGTTCGCGACGTCTGATATAATGCACCTTGACCAAGGGTTAAAGCTGTGCAGAAACCTCTGCAACGCTCACTGTAATTATTTAAAACTCCTAACTACAACAATTACTATAAACAGTGGACATCGATGATTTGTTTGCCATTTAGCAAGTGAGCCAATCGGTCTGTTATACCTACAGCAGCTTTCTGTAGTTCAAGGCAAAAAAAGTTGTGGTATCGTCAACTGTATCAATTACCACGTTGATATCAGTGATGAGTTTTCCCAGACTGATTGCAGTTTTTGATGGGGCGTGATTAGCTCCTTTCGTTTGATGTTGTAGAGGTGTGGCCGTTTGCCTGACCTCTGACTATATTGTACCGTTGCACCCATTTACTTACCGTAATATCAACCGGACATGAAACGGCACACAAGTAACATAACTGCATAAAAAAAGTGACGCACGGAAAACCGTGCGTCACAAAGAGCAATTCTATTATATGTATTGTTTTAGCTCCTCAAGCGGCTTATGAGGAATGTCATTAACTAGCCCCAGCTCCACTAACCATGCAAGCACAATATAGCCCTCCGGGTCTCCCGACTTAGCAAGTTCGTCCCACCATGAATACACGCTGTAAATCTGACTTTGTGTTGCTCCAACTATCCGATTTATAATTGACATTCCATGTTCATAGTCATAATTCGACTTGCGCTTTGATTCATTCAGAGCATAATTAACAACGGAAAACGGCTCGTTTTCGGAGACACCTTCGGCAAGCAATTCTGAAACGCTATGTGCTTTTCCTTCAATTCTTACCTCACTTATTTCGCCTCTGCGAAGCATATATGCTAAGTTGTTCTTAACTGCAGTGGTGCCTTTCCTGTAAGCAAGAATGAACGCGGCTTTTGCAGAGCTATACTCCTTGATACTATAGTAGTACATTCCTGCAGAAAACGGATCTGACAAATCAGAAATCTGTTTCCGTAATATTGAAAGCCTTTTTCTTGCTTCATCATTCGACTCCTTCTTGTTCTGCTCATAGTAACCCTCTAAGTCTGTAAACTCATTGAGCAGTTCATCGGAGGCAACATTCCAACACCCCAGCAACGTGCAAACTGCAAATAGAAACACTGTTTCCTCAGCTTTTTTCGGATCACGGAAACATACTCTATACTTCTCGAGATATTCGGATTTTAGGTCTTCAACATCATTGTTACCAGCGAATGAAAGTGTTAAGAAGCTGATCGGAAAAACCGAAAGCACCTTTTCTGCGGAATTTCGTATTTTTTCATTAAGGTCGGTAAGATAGCAGATCGAACTCTTAAAAACGTCCTCATCAAATTGCTTATAGTCCACGATGTATTCTGCCAAAATGATATCTTTAATCACCGTCGCTACATCATTATAACAATCAGATTTTACCTTCAAGAGTTGTGTAATTTTCCTAAGAAAGGCATCCGAGAGAATTATATCCTGGCCAAAAAAATCGCTTTTGATATTGCAGTATTTACACCAGCCCAAGACAGTAAAAACATATAGATTTGCAACAAAATCGGTACCATTTTGGGTAAGCACCTGTTTCTCCGCCTCTTCAAGTGGGTTCTTATTATTCTTCAGATACTCATATGCCTTAATTGTTGCTAAAGCGAACGAATAGTTACTATCACCCAATGCAAGGCTCTGCTCGAACATTTTCGTAACATAACCGACAAAATCCTCAGATTGAATATCCTCTAAAAATTTGCATATACTATCAATTTGATTGTCAGTGATGTGTTCTTTGAACAACAGGTCATATATTGCGTGCCTTTTCTCTAACTTATTGATTACTCCGTTTGTAATTAATTCAAACAGAAGATTGGTTGCATAGTAATTATCATCGGTCGTTTTGGCCTCGTGAATTAGATAATCAATCAATTGATTTCGTTCTGAACGATTCACAAGCATTATCGTAAGAACAATCACTTCACGCCATGAGTTTTCGTTATAGTATTTCGCGACCAGTTCTCGTGGCGTATTCAATTCTTCGGAACAACATTTAGCTATTGCGTATGCAGTTAAGTATTCCTGAAATTGACGATGGGTAAACTGGTAATAGTCTTCTCCAAGTAGTTTTCGAATACTATTTAACAGGCACGTTCTCTCCTCTAGTTCATTGATAAATGTATCAACATTGTTTTCGTCCAGCGGTGTACGGAATTCCCCGTCCAGATCAATCGAGCATTTTAATAATGCTTGGATCAACATACCTCTAGAAAAGCGAATCAGCTCTCGCTTCCTCATATAATAAGCGACGTAAGCAAGCTGGGTTTTAATTTCATCTGCTTCGAGATTCCCCGTCGCATGCCAATTCAAAGAAACACCTATGTATTCTTCGTACAATTGGACCTTGTTGGTTGGTATTCTGTTCGTTACTCGTGCAACAAATAGAATATTTGAAAGGTGTAGCGGCACGGATGTCATAATCCTAAGATATTCAAAAGCCGGCAATTTCAATTGGGCAATTATACTGTCAGCCGTCTTTTTCTTCTCAGGATCAAATGGAAATAGAGCTTGATGCCACTTTCTAATAAATACTTCTTTGCTTTCTTCGTCTAGTTCTTTTATTATATTTCGACGTATGCCAGGAATAGACATTATATAATTAATGCTTTCTTTATCAGAGAAGTCGTCTTTTATAAAAGATACTATTCTTGATGTGAGTAGAAGGTGAACATTGTCGGCTTCAGACAGGTAGTCATGGAGAAGCTTTGAAAAGCGTCTCTGATTGTTTCGCGAAAACAGTTCATCGTAACCGTCTATTATTAATAGCAGATCACCTGATGCAGCATGAAAATCAAGCATTTCTTTGAATGTGCTAAATTCGTCGGAAATGCAGTCAAATTGTTTTTTTGCTATTCTATACGCGATATCGCAAAACGAGTCTTCTTCACTTATATCATAATCATTCAAGGATCTACAATAAAGAAGAAATGGGAATAGATTTCCTGGCCACAATTCGCCCAAGACATATTTGTCTTTATCAGCGTAAGCTAACGCAATCCTCTTTGCATATGTTGTCTTTCCACATCCGGGGTTTGATAAGATAATCTTTCTTGAAGGAACTCCAGCAAAAATTGGTCCAACAGGCTTTTTATCATATTTTAATACTTCCTCATGGATTAAGCTTCGTTGCTCAATGTTCTCGTGTAGCTTACGTTTGACCGAATCTTGATGAATTAATAAAGCACCGCTATTATCAATAGCCTCAGCAAATTCCAACGGGTTGTCAGCATCGCTGATTCCATTTAAGGCATCTGGCTTTGTATCATTCGACAATGCTGATATTTGTTCATCAAGCAGCCAAATAAAAGAATCAATCTCACTTTTCCGTGAAACAGGTTTATTAATTTGTGCATCTAAAAAAGCTATAAAGCTGCTATACGATGAATCAGCTTCATCAAGAGAATCGCACATTGGGAAAAGGCAATCATCTTGAGCAATTGTAACTTCATTAATCCTTCCCGAGGTTCTTTGTTCAGCATTATCGCTGGCAAAGTTAGATATAGTTGCCCCTGTTTTCAAACATTCTTCCGACTCATCACTTCCAAACAGTTTCAGACTTATATATATATCTTCTAGGGTAATTTTTTGATAGAAAGCTTCCCCCGCTGAAGGTAACCCGTCAGGTCGAAAATGTGAGCAGTGAGCAATTAGTTCTTGGATATATCTTGTTTCCGTAATGCTGAACACGGCATCTCCCCCTTATTGGCTTAGAGCAATGGCAAATTGCTTGATTTTTCTAAACCAATCCTTCTTTTCTTCATCGCTGAATTTTCCGTTTGCTATTCTGCTGAGCTCTCTATAATTACTATCAGTTGTAACTGTACATGCATAAATATATTCCTCAAAAGAATCCGCACTAAAGGGCACATCTTGATAGGAGACCAAATGACGATAAGTGACTTCGCCATTTTCCTTGTTGATATGGAATGCTCCGTAAGGCAAGTGGTAATTCAGTCCCGTGATATATTCGCTCATTGCAAGGCGATATTCTTCCCGACAAGTAAATAGTTGAATATTAAATCCGATACACTCATCATCTTCATCAACTATAATTTGAAGTCGAACAGTTGAATTTCTCATTTTGAAACCCAACAGCATAACGAGCCCCTTCGAATCTAATGCAGTATAGTGCCATCCTTTTCCTTCAAAGAAAGCGTGAATGTTATCGGCGTATTCATTCACAACAGCTTCTTTTCGCGCTGCTTCTTCTTTATTGTCCCTAACGGGAGCATCCAGATCCGGATCTTCTGGCATCCTCTTTAACAGCTCCAAGAGCCCCTCCGGTACGTCTTTATCACCGGAAACTTGCTCGATAAACTGTTTTAAACTTTCCGCAGAGAGTTCACTTAAAAGGTCATCATTTTTCTCAAATTCGTTATTCATTAGTGTAAGCCTCCTAATTTATAATCTTATTTTCCTTCAAAAACTCATAGGCATCGATGAATTCCGGCATTGTCTTCCATGAATCGCCTATAATATGAGAATTATTATAGAGAAATTTTGCAATCTGTCGGCGGACTTGCCTTCCACTCTCATAGGCATCATTTGTAATATGATTCTTGCCGAAAGCGTTCCGAACAACATTTACAAACACATTTCCGATTACTATAATTTCTTTTGTATTCATCGTTTCGGCGGTTTTCAATAGTAATAACTTCAGTAGAGCGGGAATTAACTTATCAAGTCTCCCTCTAATGTAATTCTTGTCGGGGGAGAACATCATGATTATTATATCCTCCCAGCATTCATCGATGGTATCACAAATAACATCCTGTAATTTATGAAGGACATAGAACTCAGAGTTGTGTTCTTGGCTCCAACTATTGCTGTAGCTTGATACTATCCATTCAGATGCCAAGTAGCGCTCAATCACATCATTCTGAAAGACATAATCTATATCCTTCAATAAAATTAGGCCAGAACGAGTAGTCATTTCTTTTACGACTTGGCTCCAAGTATTACGATTGATCTCCTCTTCAGCAATTTCTTCGGAGGCTCTACAAAACCATGAAACAATGCCGTTTGATGGAATTACATGCTCGTTTTCATATGCCATATTCCAAGCAATATATGCTAAAACCTCTCGCATATACTTTGGAGTAATGCCGAGTTCCTTGTACTTTTCAACTGGCCATCTTTTTATGATCAAATTATCAATAACATGAGATATGATTTCTTGCGGCGTTGCATTAACGTGATAGGCCTGATAGCGTAGCGCATGACTAAGCATATACGGGTTTGGCGCCAGTCTGGACAAATACTTGTTTTCAAGAAAATATTGGTATTTTTTTTCAATATCTGCATCTTTAGCTAATGAAATATCACATTGTATCCATTTGGAAATCAGTTCTTTTATTTCCTCTTCGCCAAATTGGCCCAAAGAGATTCTAATATGATTATCGTAGAAGGTGCATCCGTGAAAGTCTCTAAAGTCAATAGGCCTACTTGTAAGAATGACATTTACTGCATGATGTTCTCTTATGAACTTTTCAATCATTTTCCCGAAAAGATCCTTGCGACTACTGCCATCTATTTCATCTAATGCATCAACAAGAAGAAGCACTTTCCCGTCGCACTGTTGAGTGACGATATATTCAATCCATTTTTTGAAAGACTCATATTCAGAACCAACTGCGAAGTCGAGAAGACTGTTTACCCGTAGGTTCTCAAGCTCAACATGGTTTATACTATCTGCTTTTACTAAGATAGGGAAATAGCCCCCTGAAAATCCTAATTTTTCTTTTATCAATTTATATCTGCTCATGGCCTCTTCTGCAAGAGACGCAATTTGTAGGGCGGCAACCTTCTCATAAATATTTGCTGTGATAATTGCTTGGAGAAAAGTGCTTTTACCGCAGCCGGTATTTGCTACGACTAAATAAGAAAACCAAGAACGATCATCTATAGGGTGATCGATAACCTCGCCATCCCTTAAAAACGGAGGAATGATATACAGATTTGATATTTGTGCATTTTTGCTGATACTTGACAATTGCGCACCGCTAACCATATCTCTAATATCGAGCGTTTTGCTGACATTCCAAAGATGGGTATAGTATTCTTTCTGAAATTCTGACATCTTCACGTCGTTAGAAACGCGAATTAAAGAATTAAAATGGTTATCCAACCAAAATGCTATATCAAAACTAGGCTTGTCACCATCAGTTTTCCATTTTCGGCAATAGAATAAACTGGAAAGTAAAAAGGGAAGTAAGTACTGCACTTCTGTTTTAACTTTCTCTATATAAAATGAATTGCTGTAATTCGTGGCTTCACAAAGCCAAGCGATCAACTCATTGTTATTGAAAGATTTGTTTTCAAATCGCTCATCTGTTTCTGCAAAAGCATCCTGCGCTGTCGATATCAAGCATAGGATCAAAGTTGTGCCGATGAGCATGTTTTTTTTAATCGTGGGTACCCCGTCAATTTTCCCCATTTTTCGATACCTATACCATCCTTGGCGGGCCGCATCAGGATCGTTACCATAGCGATTTTTTTTATTAAGTCCAGGAAAATCGCGGTCAAGTATTCCGGTTATTCCAAGTGATAAAGCTAGGCCATTGCTCATGATATGTTTTGCATTGTTAGTTAGTGAATCCAATTTACTTCCGATTTTGCTCTCGTGTTTTGCGTGAAAGGTGTCAAAGCAGAATTCGAAAAAATCATTATTATTCACTCCTAAAAACGCACAACAGGAGTTCAGCATTATCTCAAAAAACTCACCAAATGGTTTCATTTTTCACCTTCTCCTTTCGCGATTCTGTTTGTGTTAGATGGTTCGGTAAAATCTAGTATATCGTTTGTCGTGCAATTCAAAGCCTCACATATTCTTTCAAGGATGTCTACAGTCACGTTCTCGCCGCGGTTTAATTTACTAATCGTATAATTACTACTACCTGCTAGTGACTGCAAATCCTTCTTTTTCATATCTTTATCTATTAGGAGCTTCCAAAGCTTTTTATAGCTAGCTGCCATCGTCGCATAACTCCTCCCCATAATAGAATTTCTTTGATATTTATTATAGCGGATAATATCAGAATTATAAAGCAGTTTCATAGCGTTCGCTTTATTAAGTTAAGTTTCAACATAAACGCAACACTCTGTTGCGTTAACTTGTGACATGTTATCTTTATTCCTGTGTATCTGTTGGACTCCTTTTTAGATATCAGGAGAAAACATTTATGTCAGGTAAACATTTCACACTTGAAGACCGTATCAATATCCTTATGCATGTTAAACAAAATCATTCCATGCGTATGATAGCTACCGCTTTGAATGCCTCTGCTTCAACTGTTTCCAGAGAACTTAAAAAGCATAGGATCCTTGATGAATACTCTTCATTTCATTCTGTCACTCCTACCTGCAGCCGAATCATGAAGGCCCCTTGGATATGCAATGGCTGTCCACGTTTCTCTGCATGTAGAAAGAGAAAGTATCGCTACATCCCTGCACAGGCACATAGTGCTTATGAATCTACTCTTCATCTATCTAGAGAGAAGATCCGTACTGGGGAAAAAGGTCTGAGATTTCTCGATAATCTCGTCACACCTTTGATTCGTGACCAAAGGCAAACTGTCGCTCACGTGTTCTCCACTCATGGTGAACAGATGGGAATATCCCGTTCTACTTTTTACCGCTATGTCAATGACAATAAACTCACCATTCGCAATATAGATCTTCCCAAGCGTGTTCGCTATCCGCTCTCCAAAAAGAATATCAAACGTGGCGATAACACTATGATAGACAACCAATCGTGCCGTGTGGGACGCGATTATACTGCCTTTCAGGAATTCATTGCCCAGCATCCGAAAGCTAATATCGCTGAGATGGATTCCGTCATCGGTAAGAAAGGTGTCGGCGAAAAGGTGCTTCTAACTCTACTATTACGTAAGAGTAAATTTATGTTTGCCTTCCTAAGGAATAGAAATACACAAGCTTCTGTAACAGAAGTATTCGACCACATCCAAAGGAAGATCGGCTTTGCAAGGTTCGCTACTATGTTCCGTGTAGTGCTTACGGACAACGGTCCTGAATTCAAGGACCCCATTTCCTTGGAACGTGGTACACGCAACGTACAGCGCTGTCATATATTTTATTGTGATTCCCGCGCCTCCCAACAGAAGGGGCGCATTGAAAAGAATCATGAATATATTCGAAAATATCTGCCTCAAGGGACATCCTTTAACGGTCTTACACAAGAAAAGGTAAATCTAATGATGAGCCCATATCAATTCCGTCAAGCGTGACTCATTGGATGGCCGTTCACCATTTGAATGTCTCACTAGGGCAGAACTCAAAACTATAAAAAAGCTTGGATTAACACCGATCGAACCAGACGAAGTTAATCTAAGCCTAGACCTAATTCAATAGGTCCCCAAAGTCCAACGGATACTCGACTTACACAAACTGAACTGTTGCGTTTAGTTGACACCTAAACCCTTCAGTTGTTTTCATTGCGCCAAAAAAGCGAGTATTCCTACATAAAAGATACCATATTACCATTAAAAAGAGTCATTATAGATCAAAAATTCATCTGATAATGACTACATTAGTTCGTTATCTGTTGCCTTTACTTATCGTGTTGCGTTAACTTTGAAACTTAAGCGTTCGCTTTATTAAGCAATTTCTACTCCTCTGTTTCTGCTTCAACTTCTTTGATAACGCATTCATCACCTTTTACAAGGTATGTCTCTTCACTACCGCAATATGGACATATTCTTCCATGTTTTACTGTCTCATATTCTTGTTTACACGATTCAC
>ERZ773254.283-NODE-283-length-31553-cov-6.725125_pt1 | contig 31553 bp, 40 predicted proteins | sample MGYA00580516_ERZ773254 | MGnify/ENA primary metagenome ERZ773254 (study PRJEB29015, sample SAMEA2738158) | human oral metagenome | biome: human oral; feature: human-associated habitat; material: saliva | place: China | collected 2192 ...
AGTCCCAGTTCATACTTTGTGCCCAAAGGCATACTGTATGATTTTATCAAAAAAACCAGGAACTGTCACGAACTATGGTATAAGTGACAAATGTTTACCAATGCTTTCTGTTGCTTATCAATAGTTGAGTTTTCGCTTATTTTTATTTAAAATCATTTCCGTTGATTTTCGTCATTTTTTTAAATCGTATTCATCTTCGTATTCATTTTCATACTCACCTTTGCCCGTATAGTTGAGAAGGCTGCAATTTAGTTCTAATAGTTTACAAAAGAATCAGTGAGTAATGTCACTGTATTTTTCTTTGCCTTAAAAGGAGTACTACTTTCAGGAAGACACCTAAATATGACTTAGAAACTGACAAAAAAGCCACCTGATTGGGTGACTTCTTTAGGGAGATTATTATGAAAAAGGTAAAATAAAATCTTATTAAATCAACGCTTTTGGAGGGTATCCCCTCCAACTCCCCGACCTCTGGACAAGGTCTATTTTTTTTTGAAAAAATTTAAAAAAACTTCATCAAAACACTTGACTTTCTCGGTGTACCGTGATATAATATAATCAAGATAAGGAAAGGAGGTGAGGAAGTTGAACAAAGAAGATTGGCTTAGGTTACTTGAAAAGGCGATAGATAATATCCCTGAAACAGTAACTGCTATAGCAAGTCTGGTGACTGCAATAACAGTCGCAAGGCAAAACAAAAAGCGTAAACCCGAATCCCGCAAAAGAAAAAGGTAAACGCTAAGAGGTGGGGGCGAAAGCCCCTCACACCTCTATTTTATCAAATGAAAAGAGGAAAAGCAATGGTTAGTGCAATAGCTATTTTTATAATTGTGATCAATGTATATATCTATCTAAAAAATAAAAAGGACAAATAATATGAGAAAAGTTATTCAAGAATTACTTAACAGTTCTATTTCTACATCTGCTATTTCACAAGGTGCTGGTGTGCCATGGACTACTGTTTCTGATCTCAGAAAAGGAAAAACAAGTATGGACAAAATGGCACTTCTCACAGCAGAAAAACTTTATGAATTTGCTACAGCTGATAAGCAGTGATTTCGGTCACTGCTTTTATTATTGCAAACAAAAAACCGCAAGCCTGAGCCTGCGGTGAAAGAACATTTTAGAAAGTTTCCTTTCGTTTTATTTTGTAGTAATGAGCCCGTTAGGCTCAACAGTAAACTCTGGCTTATCTGCCATGCTGCCGTCTGGTTTGAGGTAGTACCAGCCTTTTTTATCAGCTGACTGGATAAAAGCATTTGATACCATCTCTCCTTTTTGGTAATCGAGATAGTACCAGTGCTCCTTATACTTGACCCAACCAGTGGCCATCTTGCCATCTTCTTTGAAGTAATACCACTTGTTACTGATAAGTACCCAACCAGTGGCCATTGCGCCATTTGGTAGCAAGTAATACCAGTACCCATCTGAATGCTTGTGCCATGAGTTAGCCTTCATGTAGCCATTGCTGTCAAAGTAATACCAGGCATTATTAATTTTCTGCCATTTATTCGTTGGATAAGAACCATCTGCATTGACATACCACCAACCAGTTGAATTTTTCTTCCAACCTTCCTGATTACCCTCATTATCAAGCATTTCTTGGACAGTCGAGCCAAGGGATTGATAATGCTTGATTTTAGCAATCACATAGTCACGCAAGCTGTCATTGTATCCGCCGTGCAATTCAAGGGAACGAGCAGGGCATGAGGTGCTTGAAAACTCGTTATGAAACTTGATGTTGCTATAATTTGGAGTATCACCGTAGTAGGTCATGTCTTCGGCCATTTGGCGCAATACCATGTTTTCATTTTCGATAAACTCGGCATCTGATGCGCTTAACTGCTGGCATACTTCGTAGCTAAGAGAGTTCATGTTAGCATCGTAGTTAGCAGCAGACCACGAACCATTGTATGTGTCTTCGACTCGCACAATTGCATCTCTTGTGATGTAGTAATGAGCAAAACCAAGTTCAGACTGGCCATTGTCATATCGTTCTTGGAGCCATTCGATATAGGCCTTTGCACTTTTTGAACCAGCATCATTATGTAAAACATAATATTTTGGTCGCTCAGTTGGCCGGGAGCCTGAAATTCCATTAAAAATTGTATGATTAATGATTTCTACCATCATTACTCTCCTTTCCAGGTATCATTCATCAGCTTGACCGCTGACTCGACAAATGTATCGAGGTCCTTGTCAGTCATGCTAATGTTATATTTGGTAAGCTCTGCACGGATTTTATCACGAGCCTGTTCCAGCTTCTCCTCACCTTTATATCCGGTTTCAGAAGCGACCTGCTCAACAGCGTTGACCGCATTTTTGGCCAAGATTTCAACGATTTTGATGGTTCTCTCTCCACCTTTTTGAACCAGGTAGTCCTTGACTGCCTTAACTGTTACCCCTGCTAAAATAACAAGGATGCTGATTGCTCCATTTGTGATAATTTCATTAATCTGTTGCATTTGTATTTTCCTCCGCAATTTCTAAATTTACAAATTTATTAAACAGGGCATCTATGCGCCCATTCCCACCTAGTTTTTTGTAACTTGAGTGCATTTTGTGGATAATATCCGACTCGTGAACACTTGTATAACCTCGCTTGAGAGCTACAGTAATATCACGCTCCAGCCGTAGATACATAGTAGCTAGATGTGCTTCATCATGCACAGCAAGCTTGTTGTTGATTTCAGTTATATTTTGCTTGTTCTCCTCACCGATTGCATGGATAGTGCTCAATTCACCTTTCAACTCCTTGAACTGTTCTTGATTGAGATTTCCTGCTTTACTTGCTCGCATCCCAAACCAACCAGTAGCGATGACACCGATAGTAGGAGCAAGTTGAGTGATCGCATGTATTATTTTCTCGATTATTTCAGACCATGACATAAAATCCCCCTTACTCAATACGTGGCATGACCACGGTCAATACACCTTGCTGTAGCATCTCAGCAAGAGCCTGGTCCTTGTATGTATAGCCCTCATTAGCCTGCATCTGAAACTTAAAGATAGTCTTGGTTCCACTTGGCCATTTGGCATTATTTTCAAATGGATAAGGCATGGCAATGATGTCTCCATTTGAGTAGCGTGTACTCTTGACTAGTGGCTTAACAAATGCTGCCACCTTGCCATAGGCGTTGGTAGGCATACCTCCATTTTGAGATACTGCCAAGGCAATCAAGACCTCAGTGATAGCTGATACCGTGTCCAAGTTTTCCTTGTTTTCGGTTCCAGCTTGTTCTAATCTAGCAGCCATTTCTTTATTTTGTTTTAGCTGCTCATCTACTTTATTGAATTTTTCATTTTCAGCACGCTGTGGAAAATTCTCTTGATAATGAGCCTCAAGAGCTAACTCAAAGAGTTCAGTATTAGACAAGCTGATTTTATCAGCCGGTAACAAAATAGGTACGATAGCACCGCTTGAGTTAACCAGCGTGACTTTGGTGGTGGACGCTGTTCCACTGCCGTCATATTCCAAGGACTTTGTCCCATATTCTAGTTTCATATTTCCTCCTTTTAAAATTATTATCTGATTTTTTATGTAGGTTTTTTTACGGTTTTAAGGGTAAGGATCATTTGTAATATAAGTTATTGTACCTGTCCAATATTTATTTCCTGGTGATTTACTTGTCAGACGGATTTTACCATCTGAGGCAAGGTGTAAGATAGCCGTTCCAGTTACTGTTGAGTCAGACAATCCTTGTAAAACCAAGTTAACCTCTTGAGCTGGTCTAAATCCAGCTGGTATTGTTTCTTTGACTTCTCGATAGTCTGAAATTGTGGCAATGTCTGCGATTTTTCTTTCGGTTGAAATTGTGACAAGATTGCCATTTCTTGTTACGTTGCCGTTAATGAACCAACCTAGCTCAATTTTCCTCTTGACTGTTTCTTGAACAGTAGCAATCTCTTTCCATTGAGATGGACTCCATCTACTATTATTGTTGTAAGTCCTAAAGAAAAATCTATTTGAGGTTAACCCTGTGAAAAATTGCACACCTTTCCAACTGTCAAGCCAAAAATTTTGATACAGACCCCAGTCGCCATTTCTACCTGTTGGATTGTCATCGTATTTACCAGACCTCCACCCGAACTCCGTGCCTTGCTTATTCCAAACATCATTCCATTGAGCACTACCTCTACCTAGGCCTCCATTATTATCAGTCAGCTGATATTGCTGTATGGGCTTGTTGTCTGCGTAGATGTTGCCCTTGACATCAAGAGCGCCTTGCTCCCTGATTTTGTTGATACCGACACCTGAACGGTCATAAGAGAATACCACGCTTTCAGTGGCCACGTTGACCATAAACTCAGTACGAGTGAATTTGTCCTCAAGGATACCAATGACAACCCATGACTGATTAGCTAGATAATTCCCTGAAAGATTAGCCCGTGAATTGACTAGACTTGAAATACTTGACCAGGTACCAGTCGCTTGACCATTGTCAACTGAAAAAGCATTAGTTCCTAGTCTTGCAACCTTGAAAGTCAAAGTCATTGTGTTCTTTTGACTTCCTGATACAGTCAGAGGGGCTACTTTGGCGTTTCTAGTGACCGTCAATGTGCTAGAGGTTGACCCTGTCCTTGCTATGCTAAAGCTAAGAGCTGGAGCAAAATACTCAAGCACTGTGACAGATACCTCTCTAGTATCAGACCAACGCCCACGGCTATCAGATACTCTTGCTCTGATTTTGATTGTGCCGTGGTAGTTCATAATACCAAGACTGCCACCATTTGAACTCGTAGACTGGTTTTTACCAACAATTTCAGCATAGTATCCAGTGATGGATGAGCCGTAGGAACCAACTGCACCATTAAACCCTACCTTGATGTTAGAGATGACCTGAATGAACGTATCAGCTTTAGGGATAAGGTTCTGAGCAGAACCATTCAAGTCTGACAATGAAATCCCTGTGAAATCAGGCTTGATATTAGCTGGCACGCTTGCCGTGAATGTGGTTGACTGTGTGCCTGTCTTAGTAGAACCTGAATAGGTATCTACGTAGATAGCCCCTGTTCCACTAGCAGAGTTTGGGATATCGTTGGCAAAGTCAATAGGGATTGTCCAGCTAGTGGATGTGTCTACATTGCTTGCAATCGTTCCTGACTTGCCAGCCCAGGAATAGCGAACCGTGTGCTTGAAGCTCGGATTTTGACGGTTGATGTTGATAGTGATTGTACTACCAATGACACCAACACCTACCCTAACAGAGCTTGAGCGTGGGATAGTAGTCAAAGTGAATGAGTTACTGCTGAGCGTTAATGTTCCAGGCGACCATCCACCACCTCCACTGAATGTAGCGGATAAGCTAAACGTTTTTTTACCATCATTCTCATGTCTGATTGTTACTGTTCTATCAATCAGCATAATTGAGCTATTTTGACTCAGCATTGATGGGCGACCTGACCAGCTCAAAGTCTGACCATCGACAGTTACAGAGGCAGTACAGTCATAATCTGAGAATGTATGAGCACCGTTTGTCAGAGCAAGTCTTACCCTCACTTGACTGCTATTGTCAGATATATTTTGAGAAACCTGGTCTACCCACAGTCTGAGATAATAGCTCCTATCATTATTTGACCAAAATTCAGCCATCATGCACCTCCTACATATCTAATCACGTTCATGTCTGCATTGAGATGGTACTGTTCCTCTCGATACCGTCCAATTTGCACGGTTTTAGAAAAGATACCATTTTCAATATGTATAACCCCTTGAGAGATATACATAACCTCAATCCCTGATGAAAACATTGAAATCCGTCCATTCGGACTAAACAGCATACTAGATGAACCGTCATTCTTACCAATGACTAACCCCTCATTTGATGAGCTCATGTAAGTATCAATGAAATTCCAGCGGTCAGACAATTCTCCTAAGTCTTTAGCGATATTAGAGACACGCTGACTAGCTGAAATCAAATCTTTCTCTGCTTGAACTCTAGCCGTTTCATTGGATTTAACAAAATCCTGATAAGCTTTAATCCAATTATCAAGTGTGTCAGCGCTAGCCTTGGCCTCTAACTCAGCTTGAATAACTCCAGCCTTTTCATTGAGAGCGTTGAGCTGTTCTTGAGTTAGACCTTGGTCGGCTTTAGAGTCTAATTGTTTTTGAGTCTCTGACCAGTGAGGTTGCCAGCTCGTCATTGGTATGGCTCCAACTGTTAAAACGGCCCAATCAGCATTACCAATCCCTTCGAGTTCTGCAGTGAAGAATGATACAACATCTCCAGCGTTAAGGTTTTTTTTGGATGTAAAAGTAGCGCTCCAAACATCCAACTCAAAGCTATATGATAGCTTTATCCACTGCCAATTATCGCTAGGATTTTCACGAATTCCAAAAATAAGTGTACTATTGTCACTCCTCCACCATTTAACGCTTAAAGTGTACTGCTTACCAGATTTTAAGGGTTCAGCCAAGACGAAGTCTTGCTGATGTTTATTTCTCCATCCAGTATTTGAGTCAAGTAAAATGTTACCTGATTGCTCTGTCGTCCCAAATAAAGCTGTCCACTTATAACTTCCAGGATCCTGACTATCTGCCTCAGTGAAATCCGTTAGCGTACCTAAATAGCGCTTGTTAGTACTATCAGAGGTGCTAAAATCAGTACGACCATCAGCGGAGTTAGCCCAGGCTCGGTGAAAGTATGGAGTCCGTCCATCTGCTCCAGGCTTACCTGGAATACCTTGAGGGCCGTCCTTACCATTTAAGCCATCTGAACCTCTCCATCTCGTCCAGCGATAGTCGGCAGGATTGACGCTGTCTGTTGAGTTGAAATCAACATAGACTCCTATATAGGTCTTGTCAGCGTTAGTCTGGCTAAATCCACTACCTGAGATAGTATCAGCATAAGCTATATGAGTGTACTGTGTACGTCCATCAGCTCCTTTAGTTCCTGGAATACCTTGGTCACCTTTGGCACCTTGCAAGCCTTGGAGTCCTTGTAAGCCACGTTCTCCACGCTCACCTTTCTCCCCTCGGTCTCCTTTCGGACCTATTGCTCCCTGTGGTCCAGTGTCTCCTTTCGGACCTTGTAGCCCATCCGATGTATTAATGAGAGTCAACTGCTCAGAGGCTACCTCTTTGTTATCCACCCATGCTGACACCGTCAAAACCATCTTTTGATTGATGTCAGAGGCTCGGACAATGTAACTAGAGCTTGTAGCTTTGATTACACCATCCACCACCCAACGCCATCCGCTGTGGATGACCTTGTTCCCTCGCATTAAGGTAGGGGTCACAATGGTCTGGCCTTGGCCATTTTTAAAGGCTATACCGTTATCAGTAGAAAGTTTGATTGTGTAGGGTTTTGACGCCTCAAAAAGTCGCTCGAAAGCTGCTTGAATGCCATCCGATAACTTGTTTTCAAGTGCCTTGAAATTAGAAAAGGTAGTTTTGTTGCTTGATGGATTCGTAAAGCTAATTTTCTGCTCAGAGACCCGTGCTTTTATTATTAAAGCTGGACTAAATCCATCATCATAAATCTGGATTGTGTCCCCGATTTCTACATCCACAAAGCCATCTACTTCATAGGTGATGGCTGGGTAGCAATGTTGCTTTAATTTTAGGTAAGCAAGCCGTCTCAATTCATTTGGCTCATCCGTGTCAAAGTCGAAGTCTCGTCTTGTCCACTGATCCTCAGCTGTTGCTGAAGTAAAAGTTGAGGGATAGAGTTGCATAGATAAAGGTGCGTACAGTTGTTGCCCTCTTTGGTAAAACTCTAATTCTCCCCTCTCGTTTTTGATAGACCAATCGCCCAAGTTTTCAATAGTCAGAACCTCTTTTTCAGGTTCGGTTTCTTTCTCTTTTTTCTTAGGAGGTTTTATGATTCGTTTCTCAGTATTAGATGGTCCGCCTTTCTTACTGGTCGTCACAGTTTGTTCGATAGATCCATCTGAACGAGTTGTTGTGGTCGTTGTAATGCGTGTTTTATCAGCCAATTTTGTGACTTTCGTGTGGACAATAGTCTTACTCTTTGTCCCGTCGGATGCTGTGCGAATGATCGTTTCAGTTGTCGAACCATCCGCATTTTTAACTCTCTGACTAGATAGATGACGTTCTCCACTTTCTTCTACTTCCACGGTCGGCATTTTACCGGTTGGTCGAATTGTATTGAAAATACCCGTTTTATCCACTTTTCGGGTGATAGAACTAATATTTTTACCGTATTTTAAAACCACATCATTCCTGATGCGACCAACTCCTTGGTGTGTATCATCGTGTTCGTGATATATGTTTACAGTAAATTTCTTAATCGTGCTATCTGCTTTTAATTGTGTATCAAATTCAATCTCAGCATTGAATTGTTTTGCAAGATTAAGCAAGCGAGCAAGTTTTGTTTCTTGCGTCGTCCACTCAATGATGCGTTGCTGGTCTGAAATCTCGTTAATTCCAATAGTGAGATGAGCATAATTTAGTAAATCCATCTCTGTGCAATATTCTGCAAAAGTCATCGCTCTCGTGGCTTTGTACGGGTTTACTAACTCATTAATCAATTCAAGATTGAGATTCTCACAATAGCATTTGATTGTCTGCTCGTTCTCTTCCACCGACATCACATTAAAGAGATAGGTACGTCCATTGTGTCGGAACGACACCCAAGCACGTTCGTTTAGATGCTGGTAGGCCTTTGATGAAGCTGTGTCTGATTGAATTGCTTTTTTAAAGACTGTAAACTCAAAAGTTGAGGCCCCTGTTGGCATGTCTCTTGACCATGTATCGTTATAATAATTAAGCGTATTCTGCTTACTATTATCAACAAAAGCAACCTTTTGCAAGTTTGCATCGTGAATCGTTAAAAGCATTATAGCCACCTTTCTTCGAATTCAATTGTTACAGTCGGATGTTTTTTAATGAAGCTAGAAAAGTACAGCTCTAATTTTGATTTTCCTGGAGGAATAGACAACCATTGTGACCCATCGACAATCTCATTAGCTTTTGCTATGTCATCGATATAGACCGTGTCATCCTCGCTATTGATTAGAACATTCGAGCCGATTGGAAAACGATTGGGGATGTCATTCGTTGTTGGGACAAAATCTTTTCGGTAGTACAATTCATCAAGATACATGTGAGAGACAATTGGATTGTCTCTGTACGCTCCAATTGTAATGTGAATTTTTGCGGACTTTTTACCCTCAATTTCTGGAATAATAAAAGTAGAGTATGACCCCTGATAAAAAACTTGTATCTTGCCATCATTCCGTTTTAAATCTGACCACCCTTTTGCTACATTAAAAGGATTGATATCTCCAGTTGTTGTTCCATCAAAATTCCATCGCTTTAGAATCCTATATCCACCTTGACCATCGCCAGCTAAAAAATTGAACTCACATTCAGAACCTAGCGACCGTTTAAAGGTCTCAACACCATACAAAAATTGACCTGTTTCATCTGATACTGTTACTTTGATGAAACCATATTGATTATTAGCTTCGGACCAAAAAACTTGTCTCCACCAAAAATAATCATGCAGGGAGCCAGTACTACCTGTGCTATCATTGGGAATTGACCAGGTCAAGCTAGTAGCATAGTTGTGTAATTTAGTCTCACCTCGTAAATCTTTCAATCTAACGTGTGGACGTTCCCAAAGATTAATCATCTCAGCTGTCCCGACAATATACTCTGTCCGGTCATTTGTGATGGCTTGGTTCTTTGCTGCGATAGCCAGTCCATTTGTGATTTTTTCACCTCTAAAATCAAGTAAGATTTCTGATTTTTGCGATGGTTCTGTATCGGCTTCTTCACGGTTCCCAATTTCTAAGGTGCCATTTTGATTAACTAGACCGATATATCCATTCTCAGCATTGTGTTTGACTTTAACGATTGGAAATGCACTCTCTGTGCCATTATTTATGAGATCAAACACCATTTTTCCTGCTTCCCTAGTTGCGTTTTTATCACTATCGAATCGCTTATAGGCTGAACTATGAGCCACGCCATCAGGGATGATGAACTTAATAGACCCGTTTGAACGTCTCCCACTTGCCTCTTGCATAGAGATATCATCAATTACCATGGCCAGATAATACTTGTCTGGCTCATCTGAAAAGGTCAACTCTTTAGGACTATCAACATTAAAAATACCCGCAAGCTTGTGCTTGAGGGTATTTCTGTCTTTGGACCAGATGGAGAAGTCTACCTTGATATATTTTGCATCAATCGTTTGTTGCTGGATATTCACGCCAATTCTTGGAGCATGGTCGATAGAGATAGAGCGATTATTACCGATATCTCGTTGGATGTCATGGATTTCAATAAAATCTCGTAACTCTGTTTTATTAAAACGCATAGTCACTTCGCTCATTCAATTACCCCTTTCATTCTTAGTAGCATTTTCTCACGCTCTTTCTGAGTTTTAGTAACAATATCCGTAACTTTTGAGCTATCCAGATAAGCGTTTGTGTCCTTATTAAGGATAGCAGTAAGCAATTTTTCTAAACTTGCTCTCAGAATCGTCATCTCAGACACGATTTTTTCTATATTTTGCCCATTTTGGACGCTAGTAGTCTGAATTGTGATATTACGTTGCGCTTCTTCCATTTCACGGAGGAATTTCGCGTCGCTCGGGATCCCGATACCAGAAGCATATTTTGGAACACCCATCTCACGCATCAATCTTCTTGTCTTATCCGCTCGCAAGACCTTAGAACCTTTTGGAAGAGGGAGTAGGACATCCCGACCTTGTGGGATGAAACTCTGACCATTTGGAAGAGTAACCATTTCCTTGTAGTTGCTATTTCTTTGGTCGTTGACGATAGCAAGACCACCAGGGTGATAGTTGGTACCGCGGGCATGCTTGCTCGCAAAGATATTGGTAAAGAAATTACCAGTAACACTATCAATCCACCCCTTAATACCTGAAAGAACGCCTGACGCATTATCTCGTGCACTGATTGTAACCGTTTTGTCCTGAATACTATTAACACCACTTTGTACCTCGCTAACAGTACCAGAAGTGCTATTCTTAGCAAGAATATCCACTGGATTATATTGCTTAATAGCATTGATAGCACTGCTTGTCTCGTTTCGTACACCAGAAGTCTGATCAGTCGCAAACAAATTGATAGGTGCTATTTGTTTCGGAGAGTTTACACTTGCTTGAGCACTTCCGACAGCAGCACTTGTATTATCTACTGCATTTAAAGATTTAGTCTCGGCAGATGCAAAATTCCAAGCTGTAATCTTATCGATAGATAACTGACCATTGTTCAAAACATTCGTAGGATCGGCCTTCAAATCTTTTGTAAATGGAGTCGTTGCATTCCAGGTTGTCAAAGTATCAGTTGAGCGAGCGACTGCTTTTCGGACACTTTCATCATTGGCCAGCAACTCCTTCTGTTTTGGTTTCAGAGCTTCATAGTTAGACAGAGCCTTTGAGGCTTCCTCCGCCTTGTTCATGATGTCTGTATTCTTCATGAGAAGCTCTTTGACTTCCGCTGGCATGCTGTTCCATGTTTTAAGATGAGTTTCACTATCAAAGATAGCTTGTAGCCCAGCTTGGTTCTTGACAATCACTTGTTTCTCTTCGAGAGTCATGTCTTTCCATTTACCAGATTCGACAAGAGCCTCAGCAATAGTCACACGAGCATTTGAGTTGATATCCGCAGTTTTAGCTATAAACTGCAATTGTTCCCAACCTTCAGCAGATTTGGCAGCCTCTCCGATGACTTCTTTTACATTAGACTTGACTTGGAAATTTCCGTTCTTATCAATGTTACCGACAAGCAACGACCAAGCATCATTAGCCTCTTTCACTTCCTTGCTCATCTCACTAGTATAGTTAGCAAGGATACTATGCGAATTACCTACCTTTTGAGAAGCTTCAGCAGCTTTCTTCCCGATTTCTTCATAGGACAGGCCGTACTCTTCCAAAACTTTCTTGGCTTCTTCCCAATAGTTCCAACTTTGCCCAGTTCGAGCTTTCACCTTAGCATCGAGATTTTGCATGACCTGATAATACTTACTTCCAAGAGCTTCCATCGTTTGTTGGTGTTTCGTTTCAAGTTCCTGAATTTTTTTATTGTAAGTTTCTTGATCAATAGCTTTTCCATCAAGCAACTCTTTCAACTCACTCTTTGAGTTCTCGTAGAGTTTCTTTTCCTCATCAAGCGCTTGTTTCAAAACATCTTTAGTATGCTTCAATTGCGTTTCATTCAGACTTCTGACATCGCCATTCAAAGCTTGTAAAGCTGCCTTCTGTTGCTCAGCTGACAAGTCCATCATCGAGAGTTTTGCCTTAATCATCTCGTTCTGATTGTTCAGGATGATTTCTTTCTCCTCTTGAGAGAACTTGCTCGCATCACCATTATGTCGCTGATAAATCTCATTGATTTGATTCATCATGGACTCAGTATTAGACACGACCTGGGCATTTTTTTCTTTTGCTTTCGCAATGTCTTCTTCACTGAGACCCCACTTAGCGCCCAACTCCTCCATACGTTTGTTTGTTTTATCCGCAGCAGCAGCAATCTCTTCATAGAGCTTTTTAAAGGCTCCAGATACCTTTTCAGCATCTCCAGCACGAGTCCCGAAGTTTGCGACTGCTGTACTGGTTTCATCAACAGTCTTTTGAAAGCTTCGCAATTCTCCACGAGCAGTATCGCTCAACTGAGAGCCAAATTCTTCCGTCTTGATACGAGCCTTGTCTTTTTCGTTGCCAAAATGAACAGCAGCAGCTGTCGCAATGGCAAGGCCAGCGACTGTCAATCCTAAAGGATTTGAGAGGGCACTCATTGCAGTTGTCAAGAGGCCAGTAGACGTCGAAGCTGATGCTGTTGCATTCCCAAGCGCTACCGCTCCACCAGATGCCAATTTAAAAGCAGAGGATAGATTCCCAGTTGTTCTAAAAGCTTGGAAAGTTTTGTGCATTAAGGAGATGCCACTTACTGCTTTACTGGTTCCTTTAGTAAGCCACCCAATCCCTTTTGTCAAACTTCCAATAATTCCAATACCTTTACCAAAAAGTGTTAAAGCCGGTCCTGCCCCGGCAGTCAATGCTGCCCACATGAGAACGTTTCTTTGTTCTTCTTCAGACATAGAACTGAACTGTTTAGCCATTTTAGCGAGTGTATCAATCCAAGGCTTACCAGCCTTTAGACCATCACGTAGAGCCTTTAGAAGTGGCCCTCCAAACTCAATGGCCAAGTCCGTTACCTGGTTCTTGAACATCTTCAATTGAGATTCTGTGGTCTCGTAACGCTTATTGGCTTCATTGGTCAGAGCAGTATTCTCTTTCCAAGCCTTGTTTGAACGATCAACAGCATCGCCCATTTTATCAGATGCTAGAGCTAAGGATTTCAGCATGTTACTTTGTCGGATACCCGTCATTCCAAGTTGTGCCAAAATAGCGTTCATGTTCACGCCTTTTTCTTGTGCGTCCTTGAGCCCTTTGATAAATGATTGCAAAGCAACGACCGGTTTCTCTTTCCAAGCCTGTTGGAATTCCTCTGAGGTCATTCCAGCAGTTTTGGCGATAAGGTTCAAGTCATCCGCTGCGCCCTTGCCTGTCAATGAAACCGCATTACCGATAGCAGTAAGAGTTTGAGTCATTGCAGTACCACCAGCCTCAGCCTCAATACCAACCGAACTCATCGCAGTAGCGAGACCAAGGATATCTGGAGCAGTTAGACCAGCCAGCTTACCACCAGCCGCCAAACGGTTGGTCATTTCAACGATATCACGCTCGGTAGTAGCAAAGTTGTTACCTAAGTCAACAACAGATGATCCAAATCGTTTGTATTCGTCTGATGTCAAACCAAGGATATTCGCAATCTTAGCGATAGCGGTCGCAGCATCCTCAGCACTCAAGTTTGTTGATTCGCCCATATCAATCATGGTACGTGAGAATGTGAGGATGTCCTCTGCCTTGATACCTAACTGACCGGCAACTTCAGCGACATTTGCAATTTCAACCGCACTAGCTGGCAATTCTTTAGCCATCTGACGAATACCGTCAGATAAGTTTTTGTAAGATACGGTTGCGGTCTCGTCTACCGTTTTCTTAACACCTGCAAAAGCAGATTCATAGTCAGACGCAGCTTTCGTGACAAGTCCAACACTAGCAACTAAAGGAAGGGTTAAGCCAGTAGTCAACTTACCTCCCAAGCTCGAAACGTTATCACCAAAAGTCTTGATTTTATCGCCACTTTTGATAAGGCCGTCTCCAAATTTATTGATACGGTTCGCAAAGCTATTCTCCTTACCAACTGCAATCAGAGCTTGTTGCACGTTACGGAGTTGACCTTCCATGGCTGCCAGCTTAGCATTCTCACGTTCAATCTCAGCAGCGGCCTTATCAAATTTAGCTGTACCAGGTTCGAGAGTATCAAAACTTTTCTTCATCTGGTCCAAGACTTTTCTTTGCGCTTCAATCGCTTGGCCAAGTGTCTTATACTTAGCTTGAAGCAAGTCTGTGTTTTTCCCATTATTTTTAAGGGAGCTGTCTAGTGCCTTTACATTGCTTTGAAAGTATTTAACCGCATTCTTAGCACCATTTAGAGTAGGATTGAACTTCGACACGTCCAGCCCTAGCTCGATATACATTTGACCTAACGGCGTTCCACCTGCCATTCAAATCCTCCTTTTTAAATCATTTCTAGAAAGTCAGCAAGATCCATGACTTCCTCAGCTTTAGCAGATTCGGTTTCACCAAGAACACCCATTAGGTCCTCCCAGCTCGTATCCATAACATCACGGATACTCATACCGTATGGACCCTCAGTAGCTTGCTTGACAAAGCTATAAAACCGTTTTAGTGCTTCACTTGGCTTTATTTTTTCTCCTTTGGGTCAACATCACCCACCAGATGAGAGTAGATGTCTGCAAATACCGCAAAAATATCCGCCATATCTGTGTATTTCAAAAGTTCTTCCACTTCCAAATCTTCAAACAATGAGGCGATGAATTCCAATTGCTTGTCTAGTTTTTCAACTTCAGACAAGTCAGAAGATAATGCTTCATTGAGAATCAGGTAGTCACGATAGTCCTTAGTAGTAATTTCCTTACTGGTCTTTTGAACATCTTGACCTTTCTCATTTTTAATTAAAAATTTAACCTTAGCCATATACTTTCCTTTCTAGAAAAAAGATAAAAAGAGAGCTTGCGCCCTCTTCCTACCCTGCAGCAACCATTTTAAGTTGCCCTTTGAATTTTTTGAGCTTAGCATCATCTTTACCAATGTATTTCACATAGTAAAGACCATTTGTTTCAGTGTCATCACTTGCAATAGCAGCGAAACTCAAGCTGTCATCTGGAAGTTCTTCTTGCTTATCTTTAAGCGTTTCAAGTTCTTCAGCGTCCATTGAGAATTGTCCTTTGAAGAATCCGACTTGCGCCTGAGTCCCATTTGCAGTCTGAGACTCAAGCATAACAGCGCAATATGGAGCAACTGTATCAGCTCCAATACCAATAATTTCATCTTTGACTTGATGTCCTAGGATTTTAGCGAGTACTGTTGAAGGAATATCAACCGCAGTCAGTTCCATCTTCACATCGCCAACACCACGGTTTGATACGTGGTAAGCGACATCACTACCATATGTTTTTACTGGATCACTTGCAAGACCTGAAATTTTAGCGGTACGAGTCGCACCTTTACCAGTTTGACCTTCAATTACAAAAAGGTTTTCTCCGAGTGTCGGATTAGCATTTCCATCCAACACACGAATTGTCATACGTTTAAAACCAACCAATGCCATTTATAGCACCTCTTTCTTTAATTTAGTATTCTTCATATAGAGCACTCTTACCCTTGTAGGTTCGAGCATCTACATAGCGTTTGATTTCTGGAATCCATTCATCCAAACCACCAACGGTTTGATAAAATCCATGGTCTTCCATAATCTTTTCAATTTTTCTTTGGAGTTCTTTGCACTCCATATAGTTTTTAGACTCTACATTGACCTGATAGAGAAATGTCTTAGCCAAACTAGTATTACTACCATGATCCGTCTGCATCGGCGGACCAACTGGTCTAATGACGATACTTGTCTCATTGCTTGGTAGCGAGTCAGGACGATTAAAAGATTTGATGCTGATTCCAGCTAAAGACTCATCTTTTTTCAAAGCCTCATAGAGTTCATTGAATTTATCTTTGACCATCTAAAAACCTCCTATCTTCAAATGACTAGCCACCCTGTATTTGTATGTTTTAGCATGAGCCTCTGAGAAGCGTCTGATAACACCGAAACCTCTCGGATGTGGATTCTTACTATATCCAAACTCATTCAAGTGAACCAAGCGCCAACGAGAGCCTTCACCAAAACCGATTTTCACAACTGGGACGCCAGCAGCAAGACCAGTCACACGCCCAACAGTAGCACTTTCAATAGTGTCCCCTTTTGCTTTATAGACTTGCAAAGCACCTTTAAACTCTTCTAGAGTCTCGTTTGCGACTGCCTTCAAGGCTTGACTCGTAGCACGTTTGACCTTTGTGTCACCAAGACGGGCTTCAAGGTTTCTAAGAACATCGTCAATGCCTCTCAATTCTGCTCCACTAGACATCTTTACCACCGCCGATAACAACTATCAAAAAATCCCGATTGTCAAAATCAGGACGAACATCGATAATTTGCCATTTTTCACCACTGAGACGGCTGTCGCTAACTTCGACAAAATGCTCATTCTTCGGCTGATAATCAGACAAAGGATCACGAATTTTCAGAGTCATCTTAGCTTTCATCGACTTACCAGTCGCAATCTCGATATCTTTAAAGCTAGGAGAGTAAACTTGGCCCATCGTAAAAAAAGCCTTCTCGTGACTCACATCACGACCATGAAGCCCCTCCTCGACTTTAGAAGTATAGAAAGTCAAGGGGGTTCTCAGGTCTCCGTTTTGAGCCTCTGGCTTTTTATATCGATAGCTGGGACGATTAGTCTGATAGGACATCAGACATTGTTACTTCTGATTGTTTGTCTTCCCATTCAACAAAGCCAGGTAACGCTTCGTTGATTTCATCGAAACGCTCTTTTGACTCTTCAAATTCTTGGCCAACAGAACGAAACACCCCTTCTTTGATGTCGTAAAAGCCTTTTAAAACCTTAATCATGTTTTTCCTCCAATTTGTAATTTTCTAGTGATAATGCCATCAAATCTCCTTGAAAGTTTCCGTAGAAAAATTCAACTTGGTCATTGTAGACATATCGAGCACGTTCTAAAATAAGCTCTCTCACTCGTGGATCAGCAGAGTCCTTACTACCGACCAGACTGAGGATGGCTGACTCAGAACTTTCCAACATTTTAGAGAGGTTGTTATCCTCTCCAGTATGAAAAATCCTCATCCGCTCCTTGAAAGATTTAAGGAGTGGATGAAGTTGTTCTTCTGGAGTCATGGTTCAACTCCTAGATTAGGCTTGAGGAAGTTGTAGAGTCCAGACTGCTGCAGTCTTTTCATCGTGAGCCTTACCATAAGCAAATTGCTTAGCAGTGTAGAGGTTCAAATCTTCCAAAGCATAGGTTTCTGTGTAGCGACCGAATGAAATACCGCCACCGACAAAGGCATCATAACGACCTTTGACAAATGTAGTGACTTTACCAGCAGTCTGTGCCACGGATTCAACCAAGATAAGGTTAAATGGCATCGCAGTGATATAAACTCCTTGAGCATTCAACGAAGTGTATTGTTTCTTTACATCCCAAGCATCAGCTGGGTTAACAACCATCACAAGGTTGCCTTCTACTGCAACTGGAGTTGTTCCGTCCGCTTTTACAGAGTGATGTTTGTAAACATTTGTCAATTCTTTGACTACGGTTGCTGAGTCAGCAAAAGTCAACTTAGCAGTTTGAGCTGTTTTTTCAGCATAAGTTGTCTTATTGCTTTCAACAGTCCCTGAGAGAGTACGAGAAAGACCGATAGGTTTGTTGTCTCCATCGCCGTTCAAGAAAGCAGCTTCAAGGGCAGCGGCAAAGGCTTCTGTAATTTGTGCAGAAACAAATTTTTGCAACCAAGCTGGACCAAATTTTTCGGCATCTTTTGGAATCACAACGAAAGCAGTCAACTTGTGTTGAATTGCTTCTTCATCGTTGAATTCTTGTTTAAGTTGTCCTTCGATTTCTGAATTGATTTTGCCCCAAACAGCTTGACCAGTTTGCTCTGATTTAAGGAATTTCAAACGGATACCAGCATTTTTAAGGCCGATATGCTGAAGGAGTGGACGTGCCATAACCATATCTTCAAAGATACGGTCGATTGTTTCTTGTGGGAAGAGTTTTTCAACTCCCTTAGGTGCGGCTTTTTCAATGTTATTGAAAAACTCACGAGCTTCAGCGGTCAGCTTAGCATCGTATGGATTTAAGGTTGAAACTTCTTCACGGGCAGCATCACGAGCTTGAGCCATCATTTCATTTGTCATGGACTCGATCATGTCATTGTATAGCTTCGCTTGTTCTTCTTGAGGTGCACCATTTGCAACGGCATCCAAAAATGCCTGACGTTGTTTTTCAAATTGGTTAGATAATTGCATTGTCATTCTGTTTTTTCCTTTCTTAAAACATAAAAAGACCGAACCCTTTAGGAACAGCCTTGTCTGTGTTATTTTCTGGACTTTCTGGAAAATTGAATTTCTTCTGTAGAAATTCGCTATTTTCAAAAGCCTCTTTGTCGATTTGTATATCTGGTAGTTTAGCTTCTAGCTTTTTAGCTACCAGTTCTGCGATTTTATCGATATCTGGTGTCATTGCTGACCTCATTTTTTCGATAAAATCACTTGGGATCATAGGAGTTTCACTCGCTACCAGAGTCGGAGCGACTTCGTTTGTAAACATAATCTTGTCTACAAATCCATGATTCAAAGCTGATTCAGCATCAAACCAGGTAGTCTTGTTCATCAAGTCAAGCAAGTCATCAAGAGCCTTTCCAGTCTTATGAACATAAGCGCTAGCAATAGACTTGTTAAACCCTTCTAGCACACCGGCCTCATGAAGCAAGGCATTATGGTCTCCGTTCACTTGCGTTGAAACGTTGTGGATCATGATTTGGGCGGTCGGACTGATTTCAACCGTGTCTCCTGCCATTGCAATCACACTCGCTGCGCTTGCTGCAATACCGACAATCTTCACGGTCACGTCACCCGAATACGAGCGCAGAGCAGTATAGATTTCACTACCAGCATAAACATCTCCACCACCCGAATTGATATGAACCTCAATCGGTTCACCACTTTCAGGAAGGACGACATCTTTTGGAGCGGTAGCTTCCCACTCAAGCCAGTCATAAATCCATCGATCATCGTTAGAAATAATCGTACCCTTAATCGGAATTACTTTCATCTTCTTTCTCACCTCCTTTCTCTAACTGTTCACCAAGCTGATAGTTTTTGGTGATGAGGAATTTATCGCCACCAGGGACAGATTCTAAGCCAAGTTCAGAGCGCACCTCGTTTCGAGTCATTGCTCCAGAAGAAATAAGCTTATCAATGCTTCCAGCAAGTGCAAACTTATCTCTCTGACCTTCGCCAATAATTACAAATAGATTCTTGCGCTCGTATTCCCGTCTTGACACTAAGGCGAAATTAAGCCCATCACTCATTTTCTTAACAAGTGATTGGTAACAATAACTATTAAACATTTTTTGGCTATTTTCCAGATTGGCCATATCTCCATGAATTAAAGCTGTTGGAATCCCTAAGACATCAGCGACCTCATCATCAAATTGCCAACGAAGTTTCTTCAACTCATCAACAGAAATATTTGAAGTTCCTGTTGTATTCGTATGCTCGGAATACTCCATTCCATCTTGAGCTGGGACAATGGCAATCGTCTTAGTGCTAAATGATTTAAAAAGACCATCAGCATATGATTGGAGTTTATCACGCATCTGCTGATCAAAACTCCCATTGTTTTTGGTTTTCAGAGTTCCTCTGATTTGATTATTCCTAGCCAAGGCCTCGACCAAACGAGTGTGCAACTTCTCGTAATCAGCAAATAAGTCAGAAATATAATCTTGCAGTCGATTATTGTTGTACTGTAAGAAAATCACTTCACTCATCCGAAAACGTTTCTCGAATGTGAAACCTCTACAAGTTACAAACTCAAACACATCATCATAAACAGCATATTTAGTCCGTGTATAAGAGTCAGCAACAAGCAACTGGTCATCAGTTGTAAGAAAGATTAGGACCTCATTCTTAGTGATCAATCTATAGACGACCTTTTGCCAAAAGTCTGACGCAGATTCATTTTTGTTTGGCCTTACATTCAACAAGTAGTCCCAATCAGAAGGCTTAGCCTTACCGTTTTCTTGATACTTAAATGCTGACTTAGCAAAAATTCGAGCGATGAACTCGGCTGACTTATCAATCGCTAAGCTTTTGAGTTGCAGATTCCCAAACATCCGCTCAAGATCCTCGAACTCAAAACCAACCTCTGGCACTTCACGCTTAAATAAATTCAGTAACCCCAATGCACTTCCTCCTTTCTTTTAATTTCTGCCGACCACCCACCCAAAAATTATTCTTAGATTAAAAATCCCAACTATCAATCATGTCAAGGAATTCCCCAACATTCGACTCTTGCACCAGCTCCCTCTTGTAAAGAGCAGCAATCAAGGCATGGAAGCCATCCGTCTTTCTTCTGACAGGTTCTTTCTTCAAGAAACGCTTATTGCCATCCCTGTCCTCTTTGACATAGGTATTATCTGTATACCAAATCATTGAGTTATCACCCTCAAAGACAAAACGCTCATTCGCAAATCCATCTTCGATGATTGGTGCGACCTTGGATTGAATCGCCCCAGGATTGCGCAAGAATTCATATTCAAACCCAGCCTCTTCTAACAATGGCTTCAGCAAGTCCATTCTAAAGCCATCGGCGCATACAAGTTCAATCTGATAAAGATTTCTCCATTCCTCAAGCTTGGCAATCAAAAGCCGAGGATCAATACTCGGACCATCAACGATTGTAAACAAGCCTTTTTCAGTCCATTCTTCAATAGGCGCTTTTAGCTTGAATGCTTTCAAAAATGATTTCCGTGCAAATGAATGTTGTTTCCAGATGAACTCATCACCATTCTTAAATAGCAAACCAACGCTCGCAAAGTCTCGGATGCTCGCATAGTCAAAACCAGCCACACAAGAACGACCTTTCAAGTCGATACCAGGAGAACGCAAACAAGCAACTAGCTTTTCTCGTGAGGTGACATCTTTCTCAAGGTCCGCTTCAGGAAGGTTCATCCGTTTAGTCATGAACTCCTGACGGCCAGACGGTTCCAACACAAGATCATCATAGTCAGCCTTGGTTCTTGCAAGCAACCTCTTAGCGTAAGGTGTGCTTTCATCCAACATCGGATTTGCCTTTGGCCAATTCTTCATGTCGTCCACTTCATCCGCACTGTCCAGCTTGCAGATGAAAGGGAATAGCCTGAAATCGTCAACCTCTCCATTCAAAATTTGCATAGACTTCTCTATCAGCTTGTCATAGAATCCCTCACGCACATACCCATTCGTACCGTTGTAGAAAGTCCGAGCATGAGCAATCTTACCAAGACCGGACCTTTGGACCTTCACTGCCTTATCATCTTCAAACTGGTGAATCTCGTCAAATTCAAGACAACCATCGCGAGCCGAGTCCATGGTCTTCGGATTATTCGTTCGAAAAGAAAAGACCGAGCTGTTCGCTCGACCTGTGATAGACATTTTAGTTAGATAGAAATGGTCCTCAAGACCGCGCCTTTGGATAGTCTCATAGACCTCCTCAAACGAAACCTTACCCTGTTTCTCAGAGTTAGCAGTGATAGTCACATCATAATCTCTGATAGGGTAGATAGGACTGATAAAGAACGATGACCTGGCAGACATGAAACCATTCTTACCACCACCACGAGCAAGAGTGTATAGATACTCGTCAAAGTGTGGCTCTCCGTCTTCTTTCCGAAAAAGAAAAATGAACGGAACCAAAAAAAGCTGGTACTTGGCCAAAGGGAAAAAGTTCTTTTCCGTAAACCGAATGAACTTGTCAATCAAGTCATTATCAAAATATAGACCATCACGAGGATAGATTTTCTCTTTGATAATTTTAAACAGCAGCTTTCTTTCTTTGTTGACGACGATTTCTCCACGCTCGGCCATTTTGATATATTCATCAACCAACGGATGAGAAATCATAACAGATCACTTCCAGATGTAGATTTCTCAACAGGAGAATTTTCAACTTCAAAATTAAACGATCGCTCAATAGCCAAAAGCTGATTGCTGGTTGTGTTGATTTCCTTGATGAGAGAATTCGCTTTTTGGAATCTCTGCTGACCATTGTGAACTGTGATGACCAATCCGTCTTCGTGAAGTTTGGCTTTCAGCTCATAGAGCAGTCTGACGAGATAAAGATAACGATTCACTTTTTCGTACTGGATCGCATCCTTTTTTCTAGGACTAAAATAGCCGATTTTAGAAAGTAGCTGATTTTCTAATTCTTTTATATTTTTTTCTGAGTATTCTTCCATTACCCCCCACCCCCTTTAATTTTTCGTTAAAAATTTGGACAGTTAACCCCTCCCACCGGTTCCCAAAACCTTAAAAACAATGGATTTTTTTGACCGGGGGGTGTTATTATCCCCAAAATTCATCTGTTCTGAAATTTTTTTCAATCATTTTTTTAGATTTTCTGAATTGAAAACGGCCGTGACGTTTGTTGTGACATTCCTTGCATAGAGTTCTCAAGTTATCTAAGTCAAGAGCGAACTCTGGATAGAACTCTAGCTCCTTGATGTGGTCAACCTCTAGGTTCTCTGTTGTAACTTTGCCTTCGTCTTTGCACCAAACGCATTCGTAGTGATCGCGTTCGAGTGCTTGCTCTCTCAAAATTCTCCAAGCTTGTGATGCATAAAACAATGCTCGTGCAGCTCTAGTACTTACATCAATCATAAATGTTTAAAGTTGATTTCTAATCTTTTTCCATTCGGAAGGAGAGAAGAAAATATTTTTAGAAACAAATTTCTTTTTAAAACAATCTTCTTCGATTGTGAATATACCTAGTCCTTCCTCAATGTCTGCTATTCCTAAAAATCTCATCTGCAACTCACCTTTCATAACTATGTAAACTCCTTTGTTTTTACTCTCTCAATTCCTTGTTTTACATATTCTAATGAATTCGCTATATGAGTTTTAACTCAGATTTATCAAGCGTTTGTCCTGCATGTGTGAAATGAAATCATCATAACCTCAAAACAATGAATTGATTGTAAAATAAAAAAATTAAAAGCCCTGAAACTTCGTCATGGCTCTGTCTTGTGAATCTTGATTTTTGCCTATGTATCTCAGTGAAATGCTCTGACTCGAGTGGTTGAGTAGGTCCATTATCAGAGCAACATCTTTGGTTTGCTCATACATGAATAAACCGAAAGTCTTTCTCATCGAGTGAGTCGCTATATTTTCCAGACCAACTTCTTCAGCAGCTTTCTTGATGATCTTATAAGCTGTGTTAGGTTTTATGTGCTGGTGCTTTCCGTTTCGGCTTGGAAAGAGGAAATCTTCGTCTTTCTTGTCTTTGATGTACTGCCTCATTGCATTCTTGAATTTCTTTGGCATCTTTCGTTTTGTTGGCTTGTCTGTCTTTTCATCGACAATCTGGACATGCCAGCCTTTAACATGCTTTACTTTTAGTTTAACAATATCACCAATACGAAACCCTAGATTAACACCAGATAAGAAGAGCATGAGGTTACGTTGTCTATCTGACTCTTTGACTGCGCTATGCTTCGTCAGCCATTCAATCATAAGCTGAACATCATCTCTATTTCTGATTGGTTCAACAACTACCACATATCCTCACCTCCTTTTTAATGCACAAAAAAAGCAGAGGTTTCCTCTCTGCTATTCTTCATGATACTAATTTATCACACTCTTTTTGTCAATTCTATATGTTTTTTTGACAACTTTACATAAAGAGCAAATTTGAAAGTGTATCGAGAATCACTTCACGCCTTCTGTAAATTTGCTTGCTGTGCCTATACAAGTACCCTGTATCTCCGTTTTCCATGATGTGCCAAACTTGAATCCAGTCGTAGCCAGTATGTTCTCCCCAACGAAGATAAAAGATTTTTTTATCATCTGGTTCTAGATTTTCTAGTAATTGGGAGATAGCTTTTTGGAGATTTTCTAATCTTAAAATCATAGGATCGCTTGCATAAGCAACCGCTAGATTCTCCGACCTGTTGACGAATGTCCCGCTGCCACTTGCTCCAGTATCATCAATACCAGGAACAGTAAGATGCTTAACTTCGTACAAACGTTCTAGCTCATGTCTACGCTGGCCAATAAGTTTGTCAATCTTTAAATATTTATCATCGAGTTCAAACTCGAGATAATCCCTTCGTGCTTTTGTTAAGTTCTTTTTGACCAAACCTTACCTCCCATATATCTTTTGGATTTAACCCATTTGATAATTTTACCATCGTTATTGTTATTGTGATAATCTGGCAGTCTTGCTGTTGGACTCTCTTTGTAGACCACTTTTTCAACTACCTGGATTGCAGGCATCATTTCATCATCTATCCACCCTACAAGCCAAGCGGGATTTACATCATAGGTTTTAGCAATCATTTCAATTTGCTTAATAGATGGATATCCACCTCGCTCATACAAGTGAATTGTATTTTGAGAAACACCCGTATCCCTAGCCATATCTTTGACAGAGATCCCTGGGTCCTCTCTAAGTTCTTTTAATCTTAGCTGCATCTTGCAAATCTCCTCGTGTATTTCAAATAATTTTTCCTTCAAATATCAGAGTAATTGTTCCTGTCCCGTCTTTGTTCTTAGATACCAAAGCACTACAATCTGAACCAAATTCAACTCCTTCAATTGTGATGCTATGCTTCACGCTATCAACGTTGATGATAGAATCATTTGATGTTTTTATTCTCATATTCCATCTCCTCACTAACTTTCTAATGCACAAATTCGTTGACCAGGTCACGGATAAAGAGCTTCCAATCAGATTCTCTAAACGTCAAGAAACGATCTGTAGTAAAATTTCTAAGTCTTTTATAGAAAAGCATTTTTAGTTGGATTGACTCACCAACACTCAGTAAGGTTCCAGGGAAGCGATGTACTGAATGCACTCTATTTCCATACCCAGAAATATCTAAATGTATTATCGTTTCTGGATATATGCGCCCTGTACTAGCTTCAACTTCGAACTCAACCTTAACTTCTTCTACAATTGGAACTTCTTTAAAAATTGGTCGTGCAGAAAACATTAACGACGAAGTATCTTGCCTTTTTCTTCTTCCTGAATATGGATATTTGCGAGGTTTCATCCTTCCACCTCCAAAAGCTCAGGATTTTCGTAGATGTTGCCGATGATTTCAAGACTATCAGCAATCTCTTTAGCATCCTCTTCAAATTCCTCTAAAACTGCACAGTCTGCAATAAATTCAATCTTACCTTTTTGTTCCACGTAAAAGCCTAGCGTGTTATGTCTCTTCATACACATAACATCTGGACCATTTGTAATAATATCCCCCTCAAATATTTCCTTGCCGTTCTTGTCCTTGAGTCCTGTTGATTGCATGATAGTTGCATTTTCATATTCAAGATAAAAGTCAAAACTGTGTCCACAAGCACATCTTGTCTTATCTTTTTCAAAAACGAGAGCTTTCACTCTTAACATTTGATTAAAGTCTGGAAACCAAACCCTAAATTTTGGTATCATCCCAAATCCTCCTCTTTGACAAACGAGCCGTCAATCCATTTACCCTTGCGGTCTTTGATTTCTTGGTATGCCAGTTCAAAACATTCTTCGAAGTCATAACCGAGCGCATTGCTGATTGATTTTAACCAATAAATTGGACGAGTTAAATCGATTATATATAACTCTTTATTTTTAAATCCATCAGATAACTGAATATTGCTTATTGACCTGTTCAAAAAGACCAGACATTCTATAACATAGTGTTCGTCGCTAGAAACTTCATTAAAAATCTTAAGCACATCCTCTTTTATCAGCAACGCAAGCCCAACAATCACAACTGCACAGTCTCCAATGCTATCCTTGGTCAGTTTCTCATTCTTCTTGAGATAGCCAGCACAGAGTTCACCGAACTCCTCGCTTAATTTCAAAGACTGCTTGTCTAGCCGTCCACCGTTTTCTAAATCACGGTCAATAAACCATTGTTTTACGTTTTCTAGTGTGTTCATGATAACTCCTATAATTCTTCCAGCTTGAAATACTCTGTCAGCTCATTTTTTAATTCTTCCAGAGTTTCGCATCGTCCAATCAAATCCAACACATCTAGCATTGTATCCTCTTTATTCAGAGTGTTCTCTGCAACTGCATCAGCTACCCATTTTGGATGTGTGCCAGCCTTAGAGAACTGATTTTGAGGTAATAGCTCAAGCAATGCTTCGTATCGTTCTTCAAGAGCAATCAGAGCACCAAATACATCGATGTAGTCAGTATCTGCTTTCTTGTTTTCAAAAACATCTGGCTGATTTTGTTTCACGATTTCCGCATAAATAGCAGACCATTCTTTTTCTGAAAAACGTGATTTTTCAACCAATGCACCGTATTCGATTTCCTTACCATCAACTGTTACTTTATAACTCATATTCTTACCTCATCCCCAACTTTCACTTTATCCCACTGCTCTTTAGTGACTACAAAAATCCCATAATCTCTGATAGTCACTGTATACAGCTTCCCATGTCGTCCCTTCTCGACAACCTTACCGAATATTTCTGCGCCTTGATTGTCAGCTTTATAAACAACAATCGGACGCTTTGCTTCCAATTTTTTAATGTGGACGCATTGCCAGATATTCAAAGTAGCTGACAAGACAATCCATATTACGATAAATCGTTTCAATTTATGACCTCTTTTTCTTGTATTGTGTCCTACTTCTAAAAAATATCAATTTTAGCCGTTTTTAATTCCAATATCACGTCAAATCTAATACAGTTTATTTTCTTAGTCATGTCAACCGAATCCACGTTAGGCTTGAAAAAATCGCTATAGACCAAGCAACGATGGCAAATATCGTCTAAAGCCACTTTAGTTGCACCATCAAGAGGAAAGACTTGATTCACATTAAAAATAAAATCTCTAATGTTATCAAGCGCTTTAACGCTAATAACGTTGTTCTGCATATCCTTGTTAAAAACTTGGGTGCTTTTGACAAATTCAATGATTTTATTTTTAGTCACTTTGTCTTTCATTTTTCTACCTCCTCAAACTTGTTTTCTAAAAATCCAGCTCTTGCCCCTCATGGCTCAAAGGTACAAGAGCTAGCAAATTCTTTATACGCCATTCGTCCAAGTCTGACGCATATTCTAGCTCGCTTTTAACGTGGTTCGCGGCACGTTGTAAATGAAATAGAGTTCAATCATCTTGGCAAAACTCCTTGTAGATTTTTTCGAAAATTTCTGACACCAGTTTTTCAGGTATATTGGATCTCTCATTGTATGATTTTGAGAAGTTCTTCCACTCTATGTCCTGCTTGATAATTTTATTCTTGAGATTAAGTTCAATGTTGCTTCCAAAAATCGTCCGTTTTTGTAAAGGATAATCATAATTATTGTATCTAGCTAGGTTTTTGTATGGAATTCTGAATCCAATAATATCCTCAATGTAGGGCCACAGTCTGTCAGCTGCCGGGTTCTCAATAACCCAAAATTGTGGTCTATATCTTTTTATGATTTCTATTGTGTTGAAAGCTGTTAGCTCGCCATTGACCCTTTTTAAAAATTGCCTGTCGTACTGATAATTTATATAGGCTAACTCGTAATCCTTATTTGCCCTGATCGTGAACGGTGAAGGTCTTACTTGTGGAGCAAACAAGCTATCAGAGACATCATTGCGTTTCCAACACGCATTCCCATTTTCCATTGCAGAAGCATTTGACCATGATTCACATGGCGGACTAGCTATTACAAGGTCAGGTTTTGGTAATTTGTCTAACACGTCAAAGAGCGTGTTATCTCCAAATAAGCGCTTGTAATCTGCAAGGTCCAGATTTATGAAATGATTGTTCTTGTTTTCTATATCCATTCCGATTGAATAGATTTCAATATTCGCCCCCCCCCGAACTATTTAGAGAGTTAGCGCCCTTGAAGTAAGAACCATTCCCGCTATCAAAGAGTGCCCAGACTACCATTTTTTTGATAATCAATACCTCCTATCCTTCATCCCAGCTGGATACACAAAGCACTTTCCAGTTGCTCCCTCAAAGATACGACTTGATAAAGCACCATTCCCAAAATCGTCCGAGTAAAGCTCCTTAATTTCTTCACTAGATAGATTAGTGTTGATAATCGTATTCGTCCGATTATCCAGGATCTTGAACAATATCTGATGCGCCCACTCGTTCCGCTTCGTGTCAGCCTTACGACTCTCTTTCCCAAGGTCATCCAAGAAAAGAAAATCAACCTCAGACAATAGCTTGACCATCTTAGCTTCTGAATAGCCATTGTCAAACTCAAAGCTTTCACGAATCTTATCAAACAAAGCCACAACAGACACAAAGAGCACGCTTTTAGGTTCATCATAAGACTTAAACTGCTCATTGAGAAACCGAGCCAATCCATAGGTTAGATGGCTCTTCCCAACACCAGACGGACCAGTGATGATAGCATTCCCAACCATACCTTTGGCATACTCACGTTCCAATCGCTTCACGAAATTCATAGCCTTTTCATCAATATCAACCTGAATCTCATAGTCATGTAGCGACTTGCTGGCCAGCTTAGTTGAAACGATACTATCGCGAGCAAAGACCTCATAAGTGTCCGATAGCTTGCTTTTAACCTCGGATTCCATATTCAACTGCTTTTCAAAGATCCGAATGTTCTCTTTCTCGCACTCGGGACATTGATTGATTTCCTCAACCTTGCCCTTGACAGGGATTTTAACAGACCAAAGATGGCATCCATGGATTTCACAGATATCATCAAGAACTGTTCTGGTTCTGAATTGTTTAAACTGTTTCATCTAAAATCCTAGCCTTTCGTCAACCGTACTAGTCAAGATTGTAGAGCGTTTTGGCATAGGCTGATTCAGATAATTGTCCATCTTATTGCCGAAAAGCGTTTGTGGTTGCAGATACTGTTCATACTCTGTACCTTTCCATTTAGCAACCATGATATCCACAACCTTTTTAAAATCTTCAAGGACATATCCTTCTTTCAGTCTTGCCTTGATAAATTTTTGATGACTAGCAGTATTTACCTTGAAATTTTTCTTAGCTTTCAAATTGAGATAAGAAATAACTTCCTTACAAATCGACAATATATTATTGTTATTATCTATCTCGTTATTATTAGTCTTGTTTGTCTGTAAAATTTCCAGTTCCGATACTGTATTATTTACAGTTCCAGACTGTAAAATTTCCAGTTCCGAAACTGTACTATTTACAGTACCATCAACGGCACTGATATAGATTCTGTTAGGTAGGTTATTCCCTTGTCTAACTTCTTTTAACAGTCCAACATCCTTTAATTCTTTTTTAAATTTGATAATCGTCTTTTCGCTACTATTCAAATCAACCATAAGCTGCTCATTTGTGTAGTATTGAAATACATTCCCATCTCTGTCATGCCAGCCATTCTTTATTGAAAGTTCTAACCTTCCAAATAAAAGCATATACAATAGTTTTGCATGATTGCTCAATGTCTTATATTTTTCATCATAGATGAATGGCTTTGGAAATTTGAAAAACGATAAGAAACCAGTGACTTCACTTTTTTTAATCATTTCTACCCCTCCACACTTGAAAATTTTGTGTATTCTTTGTGAAAATACAACTTCACTGTACCGAGACTACCATGCCGATTCTTTTCCAGGATCAGTTCTGTTACGTTGTTTGATTCCTGACTGTCTGCCTGTTCCTTCTGGTAGTAGGCCTCACGATACAAAAAGGCTACAATGTCTGCATCTTGCTCAATCGAACCTGATTCTCGCAAGTCTGCCAACATCGGGCGCTTATCTTGTCTCTGTTCCACTGCACGGCTTAATTGAGATAAGGCAATGACAGGTACTTTCAAATCCTTAGCTAGTATCTTCAATTCCCTTGAAATCTCTGAAACGATTTGCTGACGATTCTCACCTTTTGAACCAGTGATCAACTGCAAGTAGTCAATGATAATGACACCCAGACCGCCCATTTCTTGGGCAAGTTTTCGAGCATTTGAACGTATCTCTGAAATCCGAATACCAGCAGTATCATCCACAAATATAGGCGCATCATAGAGATTGTTTTGAGCTTGAACAAGCCGTTTCCATTCGTCCGTACTCAAATTCCCAGTCTTCAAATGATAAGCTGGAACCATGCCCTCTGATGCCAACATACGCTCAATCAGCTCCTCTGCACCCATTTCAAGCGAGAAGATAACAGCAGGCTTTCTTTCAATCGTAGCCACATACTTAGCGACATTCAGAGCCAGTGCCGTCTTCCCCATGGCAGGACGTGCAGCAAGGATGATAAGATTGCCTTCATGAAGGCCTGTTGTAATCTTATCCAATCCGACAAAGCCAGTAGATAGACCAGTCACGAATCCATCTGTCTGCGAGCGAGTCTCGACTATCTGCATATGTGTATCAAGGATATCTGCCACATTGCGAAATCCTGTGCCTGTATTCTGATTGCTGATGTCCAGTAGAGATTTTTCAGTTTTAGCAATGATGTCACCAATCGATACATCGCCTTGATATGCACTAGAGAGCGAGTCCGACAAGTCAGCGATTACTTTTCGGAGCGTAGCCTTTTCTTTTACAAGCTTCGCATAATGCTCCACATTCTTTGATGTCGGAGTTGAGTTTACTAGCTCAACAACATAGTTGATGCCCCCAATAGTTGAAATGTCCCCTTGATTTGTAAGTGCAGATACCATAGTTGTGGCATCGATTGGCTCACCTTTTTCAAGCAAAGACAACATGGTTTTAAACACTATCTTATTTGCAGGTTTGTAAAAATCGTCTGGAGTTAATTCATCTGCCAGCGAAATGATGGTGTCAGGTGAAATAAATACTGCACCCAGAACCGACTGCTCTGCGACTAGATCATGAGGTAGTATTCTAAAATCTTCACTCATGCGCTATCCCCAATATTTTTCTAAATCCACATTCATCACTGCAGCAAGATTCTTTTGCTCAGTTAGGATTTGACGACGATAAGGCGCAAGCCCAGCTTGTCGCTCCTCCTCACTTCGTGGCAAGTAATATCCGTTCGGCTTCATCTTCTTAGCTACGATAGGATGCCCAAAATTGACACGCAGGCTTTCGATGATTTCTTCTACCTTACGTTTTGAGAGCCCAGTTTCTAAACGAATTTCACTGGCTTGGATTGGCAAGTCGAAGGTCGCACAATTGATAATCATGTTTAAGACACGAATTTCTAACTCATTCATACTGCGACTAACACTCATGTCTTTGCCCTCCATTTTCTTGGATTCTGACGGAAATCCATGGTCATTTCCTGATAAAGCAAACGCCCATTTTCTTCTAAGAGACCTGCATTTTGCTTTCTTAGAAAATCATTGTTACTTGCTTCTTCATGATAATCACGAGCGAGCCTGTCGTAATCTTCGATGCATGCTCTAAAAACTTGTGGTACGTCCTCAATCGATGAAGCGA